>JAAUXU010113138.1_pt1 | contig 16080 bp, 15 predicted proteins | sample 7278151 | NCBI WGS metagenome assembly JAAUXU01 (sample SAMN14350113, study PRJNA611818) | marine sediment metagenome | isolation source: surface marine sediment (1.8m) | place: French Polynesia: Moorea | collected 2018-08 | reverse complement strand
CCGTGCCTCTCCGTCCCTGTGCCTGTCTGTCCCTGTGCCTGTCTGTCCCTGAGCCTGTCTGTCCCTGTGCCTGTCTGTCCCTGTGCCTGTCTGTCCCTGTGCCTGTCTGTCCCTGTGCCTGTCTGTCCCTGTGCCTGTCCGTCCCTGTGCCTGTCTGTCCCTGCGCCTGTCTGTCCCTGTGCCTGTCCGTCCCTGTGCCTGTCTGTCCCTGTGCCTGTCTGTCCCTGTGCCTGTCTGTCCCTGTGTCTGTCTGTGCATCTGTCAGATTGTTGTTGGAGCATCATCTCATCAACTGGATGCATCACCCAAAAATGGATTCGTTCTTCTTTCCATTTGACGAGAATAGCCTCAAATGAAGACTTGCACGAAATGTATCATGCAGAAAGAGATTAAAAAATGGTCTATCCTTGTAATTGTGTATGTTACGCCAGATAGGCTTTTGTCAATGCCTGCTAGTGAGCAGCTCTGGCACGCACGTAATTCAATGCTTCCCGAAATAAGTAATAGTTGGGCGAACTTGTCTTCTAGCATTTTGGCCTATGAAATTTGCCCTAAGTCAGGAGCTACTTGCATCTCCGTGCTTCAAAATCACTCGTCATAGGAACAAGGTGAGCGTGATCTAAAAAAGGTCTGGTCTGTCTATAAAAGTGAGGAGGGCTGTAAAGTAAAAGTGTCAGTGATGCGTATTACAGTACTACACGGACCCCACTAAGATCATTTGAAAAATGACCCTCACGCAGTCAAGTCCGAGGAGGGCCCGTGTAAGTACACGTTATGTGTTGTTGATTTGTGGTTAATGTACGATTCTCGGAATGTTTCTTGACACTGAAATTTCACCATTTCAAAGAAAAATTGAAAAAGTTGGGAAATGCCGTGCGGAAAGTGAGTCAGCAGAGTTTGGGTAAGATAGAGCAGCTACAACATGTCGTGTAGAGAGGGAAATATCGTGGAGAGGGAAATGTCGTGGAGAGGGAAATATCGTGAAGAGGGAAATGTCGTGGAGAGGGAAATATCGTGGAGAGGGAAATGTCGTGGAGAGGGAAATATCGTGGAGAGAGAAATATCGTGGAGAGGGAAACATTGTGCAAGAGTATTTCCCTCCAGACAGTAAATAAGCAAAGAAATATGCCGAAAATCGTGCAGTGAGAGTATGAAGTATGACGCCTTTCAATAGTTTTTCGGAAGACAGGCTCAAACTTGGTCCAAAAGACATTAACTGAGAGGAGGAGTTGCCGGATCTCCCCACACACGTCCGCCCTGGACCCATCTGCCGTGCACCACTGCACTGTCAGTGCCAACTAGGGATAATCCAGAGCTGTGTTCCATGAGAGTGCGAGTATTCGAGTCGAATAGGAGACGACACCAAGGTACTGGAGCGAGTAGTCGAGTGCAAACATTGCTTTTGTACTCCCCTCACCAAGGTGTTTTTGCTAATTCCAGTGCCATTTTTTTTGCACAAAACTCAACCAATTGCAAGATTAGTGATGATGGAAGTTGCTTAAGACAATTAAAAATGGGTATGCTGTTGGTGCAATAGTAGCACCAGTGAGGGAGAGAATGTGAAGGAAATATCCCGGACTCGGGTAGAGGAAGGAACCCGGGGTGGACTTCGAGTCACACCCGTCCGAGCGAGCCAACTGTTGCACTCAGGACAGACTACGACTTCTTGGCTGCCAAGATTTCGAAGGTTTCTGAACTTTCCCAAATCTTTAACTTTCTGCGCAGTCTGAATAAGAAGGTTGATCGGCTGAGAACAGAATTATGAGGCTGCTTTTGCTAACGCACCCTCGACATCCCATGACTGGAAGAGAGAGGACGGAAAGTGCTCGTTTTTGCAACCTCCAGTTCGGCCTCAAATGACCTCGTAGGTGCAGAATAGACCTCAACTGCCGATACTTATAGGGACTCTTACAGCTTCTCGTTTGAGGTCTGGTTCCAACAGCCACTTCAGGGTTTCATTCGCTGAGGGAAGCACACACAAATAAATTAACCCGTAAGAACAAACATCCTGAGATGCTCTCAAGTACTTTTTATCTATTAAGAAGAGCAAGCAGTTCTCTCAAAGTGGTGATTTCGAAACAATTTCAGATGATTCAGGTCACACTTTGGTCCATTCTGTGCAGACTCAGCAAATAATCGGACCTTTTAGCCCCTCTGTTTGAAAATGAGTGAGCCATCAATTGGACTAAAAGGGTTTTTTCAAGACCCACCTATACGAAAAGTCATCCCAACAATGGACGTTTTCTGGCAGAAATTCTTGTGATGGAAAATGTCGCAGAAACAGTCATGAACTGGTGATTGCTGCCATGAAGTCAGGCTCGTCAGGTATAAGATATATATCTTATATGGATATATATCCTATATTATATATAAAAATAATTACTGTACTCGCGGTATTAATCCCTCACTCTTTAATATTCCCCCCTCTCTAATTATCTCCCATGTGCCAGAGGGTTGAAAAATTAATCCCCCCTCTATTTATCCCCCCCTTTCATATCATCAACCCCAAAGAAGGATCAAACATCATGGCTGCTCAACTTTATCTGTATTTTTCTCATAATGTACTAAACTACATAAAAACTTCTTTACTTTTCTCATACAAAACCAACTACACTAAAATTTCCTCCTCCTCCTCCTCATCTTCACTGTCATGTTGCCCATCTGTTGGCCTAGCAGCTGTCGTCCTGAGCTTATGGAGGACATAGAGACCTTCAGTACCTATTGATCCACCATCTTTGAAGCATGCAACCTTGAAATCCTCAGACCCATCAACGGCAGTCGTCAAACCACATGCCTTAAATGACTTTTTGACGACATCATTAGGAAGCGCTTCCCAAGCTTTGCTGATCCACTCCAGGACAGCCTCAATGTTGTGCAGACCAAGAATGACAATGAGTGAGCACATCTGAGTAGATCAGGTGACAAGGCTCATACTGTCATGATCACGTGATATTGGCGAGTACAGATCAGCATGACAAACCTGCATCACCCTTAAATAATAATCCCCCACCCTTCAATTATCCCCCCTTCTCTAATTATTCACCATGCACCTGAAGGGGTTGAAAAATAATGTCCCATGGGGGATTAATACCGCGAGTACGGTATATAGCTTGCAACGGCCGTGTGTGTCTGTTCGTGTGCTCATAGGTGCGTGGGTGTGGGTGTGCGTGAGTCTGTCCTGCTTTTGCACGGCCAATGTCCAACTTTTGTGGCTCATGTGGCTCATTTCAATTCCAATCCAGCTAAGAAAAAAATTCATCCCCTAAGTAAAAGGTGCACTGATCAAAGTTGTACTCCATGGAAAAAATTGAATTATTTGTCCAAAACAGGAGTGTATTTAGTAGCCCAAATGGGTGTTTTATAAAAAAGGTTAAGACATGAAAACACAATGGGCTCCGCTTACAGTCATAGTTTTGGGTAGGGTCTTCTTTGTGACTATAACCCAAATATTCCTGTAACCGAAATAACAAAAAATGTTCTCTGACAGGCAAGAACTACACATGACAAAATATCTGCTACTTAATAAAGATGGGGAAAGATACATAGAGGTCATTGAAGCAAGTTTTCCATTTAGAAAGACATTGCACACCAATGTTTTATGGTCTGCTCAAGAATGCATCCATTTTCAACTGAACAGATGACTTCCTGGATGAGTTTTCCCGCAGGAAAAACACCACTTTTGAATGAAAAGTCTCCAGCAGTGTATGGTCGTCAAATCCATGTCTCTCCAGACCAAGCCTGATCTTCTTCAGGTATTCCCTCATGTCCTTGTCGCTGGGTTTGGCTTCCTCAAATCGCAATCACCAGAAATGAATGTGTTGTTTCATATGCTGACTGGTTTTTGGAACTGCTTAGCCATTTTTGGTCTGGCTTAGCCCAAAGATACATGACCATAATAACCATAAGTCTGTGACTGTAAGGGATAAAAATTTCATGTGGATATAAGGTGAAGATTTGGTAAATGAAAATGCTGTGACTATAGACAAATTATATGATTGCATCCGATTGGATTGTAAGTGGAGCCCAATGTTTTTCATTTTTTCCCATGCTCTGCAACACGAACTGCAATGACTTATGCATGCATCACACATCAAAAGGCATAATTAACTTTGCGAAAGTTGTTCTTTTATCAAGTTCAAGAGTTGGTTATTTGCATAGGAGGGTCTTTGAAAATGGGAGAATGAGCTACTTGAGTGGCGCAATTATGATTCGATGATGACTTTAATTGCTAAAATGACATACAGCTGAGAATTTGGTGACTACGCACTTCTGGCACAGTGACAGGAGATGGAAATGGTAAAGTGCTTTTCATTTGACAGGTTTGGGTTGGCCTTGTTCCTCGAACAAAAACCTCAACTTAAGTGCACAAAACTGAAGTGCTGTTGTCACAGCAGGAGTGGTTTCGTTCCCACCTCAAAGTCAACAACTTTGTTGGCTGCAGACTCAACAACCACAAGCACTTCTGGGGCAGCGCAATCCCCCAATCGAATCACAGACGCCAGAGATCATTTCAGCCAAACAGCTTGTGGCATCTTTATGATACAGCACACAACAACCAAAGTTTTGGCACCAAATGGCTCACTTACTCTTTAAACAGAGTAGTAGATGCCTGACTCTGGTCGAGAGTGCAGCTTTTGCCCATTAAATATGACTCTTGAGTGGAACAAAGTGATTGTTCAGAGGACGCAAATCAATGATTGGACACCTAATCTGTCCATCAGGTGAAAGTCAAAATGCTGCCCCTGAAAGTCTGCAGGGGGAGCTTAACGAAGTCTGACGCAAGTTAAACAAAAATGCACCCGAAAATTTGCACTGAGCCCTCTTCGATACAGTTAGGTAGGCAATCATCCATTCTGGTGCACGGTTTGGGCGCTGGAAAGGTGCAAAAAGTATTTACTTTGGCGATATAAACACTTTTCCAACCCATCAGGATTTGATCCGTTCCACGCGGCACTTGTAACGACCGTGCAATGCATCGTATCGACGTAGGATATAGCGATGTTTGCAAAATGTCGAAGTTGCAAAATCTAACTGAAAAAAACCCCGACGTTTCTGTAAAAGTATCGCTTTTTCCCCTGAAAAGAGTTTACCCCGCAAAAACATTAATGTTATTTACTTGGAAGTGATGGTGTACACTGGTGTTGTATACTTGGACAGCCACATCTTGACAGAAAACATCATGAGTCACTTCTAGAATAGAATACTTTTTGAACCTTTCGCTTTGTCCCGACCCCTCGGAGCAGGAGACAACACCCATGAAGTCAACTCAAACACTATTCTTTGCAATCGTGACTGGAATAGTCTTCACGAGTGTGACCAGGTAATGTGTTGTATGAACATATGGGTCTCAAAAAGTATCGCGCTATCGTACAACATTCAACATAGCGGGCAATATGGAGAGAAGCGGCAGATAATGCTGGCCAAGCCGGTTGGTCCATGGGCCGGATGGGCTGCCGGGCCGAGGGCGAAAACGGGGAAAAAGCTGCGAGAACCTGAAGGAGTTGAGTGAAGTGGACTTGCACCCTTGAGGACATTCTTGCAGTATCAGCGAAAGCATATACGTCTTCAATCAATTGGGCATTTATCATGCATCGAATATCGCGATATCGATTAAGTTAAGACATCGCGCGGTCTTGGTAGATGCAAGGAAGTCCTGAAACAACTTCCTGCAGAGAATTGTGTGCCACTGACGAGCCTGAAGGAAATCAATGCTCCTTTGTACAGGGTGTCCACTTTCTTATGTCCCTGTGTATTAGGAGTTGTTACGCAGCTACAATTCTCGGACTTGTCAGGCTGTGACAGTGAAGTAGATAGATGGAGCCTCCAGCCCGGATGGTCTCACTTGACTCGAGCAAACACAAAGAGTGTTCTGCTCGTGTCTTGGGACACTTTCGTGGTCTGGAGAGGAGCTGTTGAACATCAACCACTGCTGCCCCTCGCAGCGGGGGGTGACGGGACGTCAGAGGACTTTCCGTGGAAAGTCCTCTGAGCTGGAACGAGGATCAGTGGACGCAGAATATGCGCAATGTTTTTCGGAGCTACCAATTTGCGTAATAAAAGTAAGACCCGGCGGTCTCAAATCTGCTTCGGGGTTGCAGCAACAACTTGCAGCAGCTTTTGGTTTGGACCAAGCAACAACTTCACCGGGGGACGGACTTTCTTTTGCGCATCCACTGTTTTTACACTCCAAAATTGCGGAGAAAAAGTAAAGAAAAGCGGGAAAAAAGGTAACTTCTTCACGCATTTTCGCCAGTCTTTTCTGGGCTGTGTCTGCTCCGGCCGAAATGGGGCTTGGATGGGCCATTTTCCCGCTGGTTCTGCCTTGTAAGGCCTTTCGAGGCCTTCCAAGGCCTTCCAAGAAGGGAAAACCATTTGGAGGTTTATACCTGGGGAAATTGCTGTGCTGCGTTTGTGCAGTGCAGAAAGTGTGTGCGCAAAATAATAACTATTTCCTCCAAAAAATTCCGAAAGGTTTTTGGGGGGAGGGTCACAGATGAAGACCAATTTCACGCCCTGGAGAGGACACACTTATTTCCCCCACTATTTTCTCATTTCACCAAATTTCGGTAAGTAGAAGTCGGTGTTTCAAAACAAACTTTATGTTCCATAAAATGTATTTTTTCATTTTCACTCGAGCAGCTTTGGTATCATTTTGTGCTCATTGTGTGTCACGCCCCTTGCTCGTGATATAATTCGCGAACGTCAGTGAAAATGGCCTAATTGCTTTGTGTTGCTCTTGTTGAACGAACACTCGAACTTTCATTTTCCTTCTTTTGATGGATTTCTTTCTCCTCGTAGGCCTCACTGGCCTGGGCCTAAGCACGGCCTTCTCTGCACGCGTCACCCAGTGCGACAAGTGGTCACTGAGCAATTAAGCCGGGCGTGTTTGAAGCCATCTTTTACTCACATTAACCTTCACGTATCTTCGACAAAGCTGATCCTGCGATGCTGAGAAGGTGCCCAAAATTGATACCTGACGGGCCTGCCACTGAAGGTTCAGCACCGAGGAAGCCCGCAGATCTGGCCACATGAATTGAAAAAAGAAAAAAAACTCGACACACTGGCTTTTTTGCCTTTTCGGCTTCTCTCCTGCAAAATGTATGAACACCTTACCCCCCTCCTGGGGGGGATTCAATGCAAAATAATGGCACACATTGTAAAAACGTGCGGGTGCCATGGTGGTGGTCAGGGGGTGACGCTGCATTTCTGCTCCAACTCCGCATGGATCGGCCTTACGCAGCAGAAATAAGAGTAAGTGAAGTCGCACTCGTCCTACCTCAGGCCCGACGTCTCGGGCGCGTAGTACGCCCATCCCAGGAGGGGCGGCACCGCCAGCGCCAGGGACAGCAGCCAGATTGTGACCAGCATGACTCCGGTGATTGAGTAGCTGTTACTGAAGACCTGTCCCGACCTGGTCACCACCATCCAGCGGAACGTCGACAGGGCCGTCAGAGTGTAGATCGAGGTCATGCCTGCAGTGACCGTTATATGCATAACTACATGGACACAGCTGAATATATGTATACCATGACGGGGGGAACACGTCAGTGCTTTATGATACAGAAAGAACTTTTTAACCCCCCCCCAAAAAAAAGTGGTACACCAGTGCAAAAAGAAAATTATACGTTGAATTTGTACCACTGACAAATGTTTCAGAGCATAGCTTATTTGAGGACGAGACTGAAGTGCTGAGCGTTGACTTCGACGTAGAAAAGAAGAGTTCAACAGTGCTTGCTTGAGCTCAATCCCTAAACGACGCTCTCACTGTCTCGACCAGGCTGGCCAGGACTCCAATTTAGCCAAGGACTCGAAGTGCCAAAAACCTGCGAGTTTTGCAAGAAATGTTTCAATGACTTCCGGCGCTATCTCAGTTTCATTCAAGTGTCCAAGGAGCTTCTGCTCAGAGTTGCCACTCGTCGTAGGCATCGATCGTGGGGTCAACAGGTGTCTCAAAATGTCTCTGACACTACTTTCGAAAGAGTGATGACGAGAGCTGTGGTGTCGACCTAGCCTGAGCTAGGGGCAGAGCTGCTTAATATGAAATGGTGCCTAATGTGTTTACTACCTCCTTTCCAATTTGAGCTCTCTTGGATGCACACACGGACTCCGACAACTATGCCGTCCTCTCTGCCCATGTTGTTGATCTTCAGGCTGCTGTTGTTGGTCAGGCAGCTCTTCAGCTAAGCTGATCACTTGTGCACCGATGAACTAACGTTGAATTTGTGCGTGAGCTTAAAAACAAGCTCATCAGTGTGGATTTATGATGAAGTTTTGACACAGCTGTAGTGAACAAAAATGAGGCCAATAGGACGCCTCGCACTGGCAGGGACTTTTTAGACATTGTGCCCCAACTTTGCTTATTGTTATACTATTGGGACCTGTTGCTCAATGTTATGCTATTCAATACTAACGAACACTGCCAAAAAGCCAGTTTTGTAAGCAATTTAGAAAGCCTACGAGATGTTTTGAGACACCCGATGCATCGAAGATTCTTATGTCATAATTGGGTAAATTGCTGAGGTGGACAGCACTATTGAATCGTTGCTACATCAAAGGCTGATGAATGCTGCTTTTACGAGTGGACAAACTCCCGCCGCCCAAACAAATGCTGCATTCGAGCAAATGCTCTTAACACGCGCAACTTGGGTGTTGTTTTGAATGAATGTTCAAACAAACACCGAAGTGGAACAGTTTTCCATAAAGGAGACAACGAAAAGCCTCCCAGGAAATGAATGCTGAACTGCGACTTGGAAACACTTCATGCATTGGCTTTTTTGCCGACATCTGGTGATAGCAAACGACCTTAAGTCCCTAAAAAATACGTCATCTTGCAGAATCATTTCTCCTCCACGCTCCAGCTCAGTATTGCCAGTTTCTACTTTCCCCACAGTCTGCACCAACTATCTATACATTATTCATACATTTGAAGGACCCAGTTGTAGGCTTTTTGAACTGCCGTACAGTTGCACATAACTTATGTATGGGACATTACTGTAACTCGGGTCCCATGACGATATCGTGTTCGCCAGCCATCGGTGTTGCAGCAACGAGTGCTGGTGGATGCACCGACAAAGAATAAATCCTGTTCAAATAAGGATTTTCTGCTCACAGCTCTAGCTCATCTCATATCTGTAGGGAGGAAGAGTGACTCAAGTTGGCTGTGATAGATGTTGCAAACGACTCAGCTCAACTTGACTCGACTGAGCAAGAAACAAATCTAGCACACCTTCACGAATTGGATGGGTGAAATGAGAGGCAAGTTTTGGGGTGACTCTGTTAAGCACCTTTTGGCTGCCATATGTCACATGTGACTCTGATTTGGATGAAAAGAATCTGTCTGTCTGAGCAGTGAGGGGCACACTTTTTCAGATGGTCAGAGATAAGTACCACTTCTACGTATCGATAAGAGTAGATAAGTTATGTCTGTCCTGTTGAATATTTTGGAACAGTCCTGAGCCCCCAAAAGACCCCATGGCTTTAACTCAAAAATCTTTCTTTTGGAAATAAGGTAGCAGCAAGCAAAAAAAAAAAGTGTCTGCAGCGGTATCTGATGATGATGATCTTAGCTTTGTGACAAACACAAAGACAGGTCAGTGGAGCTGAAGGTTCACTCTGCCACAGCAGAGCTGCGTGGCCGGATCAAACGAGCTGGGTACACCTTTTCCAGAGAGCTGGGGCATTCTTCAGTTCTCTCCAGGACCGAAAAACTTGAACAGTGGCAGCAGTTTGTTCTTTTGGTGCTCCAGTCAGGCACACAGTACCTCAAACCCCTTGATTACTCAAAGGCGAAATCCTTCCCCCCTATGACTCTTTCACCCCTCATCTTTAAGACTTTGGAGAGAGTGGTTCTAGCACACCTAGAGGAGTTTAACCATAATTGTGATAGCTTTGATGCACACCTTCAGGAAAGGGTCCAGTTGTGAGTCAGTGTTATCTGACATGGTCAATGAACTGGAGATTGACGTCTACAGACGTCAATATGCCCTGAGTATCTTCCTAGATGTAAAAGGGACCTTCAATAATTTAACTGTCAAAGCTAGTGTCCATGGGATGAGCAGCAAAGATATCCCTCTTGATATAATAAGAAGATATACACACTACCTTAAGGATCGAATGGTGGAGACTACCCTTAAGGGAATCATCTACCAAAGGAACCTTACGAGGGGCACCCCTCAGGGAGGGATGCTGTTCTCTTTGGTCCCGAACATGGCCTTCAATGATCTCCTGAATCAGTTTGGCAAAGGCCCAGTCAAAGCTAAAGGATGTGTGGACACTGCTGCCTTAGTAATAAAGGGCCATGATGTCCCCTCCCTGATATATAAAGGAGAGGATGCCGTCAGCCTAGCCACGGCCTTTGGCTGGACAAACGGTATGGAGTTTGGGAGTGAAAAAGGTAGTGGTAGGCATGTTCACTAGGGAGGCCACCTTTGGATTATGGAGGGTTGTCTAGAAAGGGCAGGCCTCAAGGCCACAGTCCCCAACAAATGCAGTGGCCGATGATGGTACCAAAAATACCTTGTGGACCATAAGAGAAGCTTCATACAATGCTTTACAGATGGCAGCCTGCTATGGGGGAGAGCATGTTGGGGCTACCTGGTCTGGGATGGGTGTGTGGAGCACAGAGGCAAAGGGGGGCTGGGGACTAGGTCCTCGGTGTTCCAGGCCAAACTCACCATGATCATAAGGGTGGCACTTCTCCTCAAACACTGGCATTCTGCAAAGAGAGTCTTCTTTGTAGATAGTCAAGCCTCTCTATGTGCACTTGACAGCATGGAGTTCAGCTCACAACTTGTCAGGGAGTGCATCCAGTCTCTAGAAAAACTAGCAACACACAACAAAGTTATCCTCCAATGGGTCAAGGTCCATGTGGACCGTGAACTTGATGAGGAAACAGATACTTCGACAAAAAAGGGGGCAACCACAGAAAGTGTGGATACCCCTCCAAACCTAAAGGTGGTCAAAAATCTAATAGAGATTTTCTTCCACAACAGATGGTCTAGTAGGTGGAAGCAACTGAATAGCTGCAGGCAGGCCAAGTTTTGGATAAGTGAACTGGGTATCCTGGGCAAACAGATATTTAGATGGGTTACCCAAAGCACTGTCATACAGGCACTCACAGGTCACAATTACCTTAACTACCACTGCAGCAAAGTCAATAGATCCCACGCAGAGACCATTTCTGTGGGAAGGAACACAAGGAGTTTATCCACATCATGTGCGAGTGTCCCACACTCACCAGGGAGAAACTTGTTAGTGTTCATGACCTCCAACTTAACACTCCTGCCAACCTTGTTAGCCTTGTCAGACTCACGTGAGTGAGTCGCATTACCAAGGCTATGGAAAGAAGGACAGATCAAGCTGAGGATGGATGCATGTGCACCACAAATGGCAATTAAGTGCATGGTTGCCATCTGGGGGTAGGAAATGGTCCATACCTGGTACCCCATTCCTGGTACACCTCAATTGTGCTAAGATGGTACACCATTTCAACAAACTAACCTCCCCCCCCTCCCCTGTCCCATATAAAAAAGCTCTATCCAAAATCATCAAAAGATCAAATAAAACGTAGCTACTCAAGAATTTATCGGAAAATTGTTCGTCATCTGAATTATTCAAAGTCAAGCCTTATCAGATTCCGATGAATGAAAGCCCTGAGAAGGGGGTCGCCTCAATCACGCAGTTGGGGAGAATGGATTGGGCAGTTGGGCAGATTTGGCTGCCATTTAGGAGGCCAACCGGTGGGTAAAACTATCCCTAGGTCAACATTACTTGGCAACTCTGACCTCATTATGCAATCGGCAAACACCCCATTCCTGTCAGTCCGTGTGTCGGATCCCTGACCTGTCCCATCTGCTCCTCGCTTCTTGTACTCGCAGCTTTATTGCACTGATGCTGTCCTTGCCCCTGGACGCCACAATATGCGGGGTCCACCGTTGACAATTTGAAAATTACTCCTGCTACTCTAGAAGATGAGTTGCTTGGCAGAGCACGAGAGTAATTGAGCAAGAGGACAGTCGACCCCCAATTTGAGTCGACTCGTCCGTCCGCAGTAAAAAAAATGACTGTCACATGTGCTTCTAAGACTAGTTTTTATTTACCGAAAGTACCATCTAACTGCCTTTTCTCCCGACATTTACACTTTTTTGTGGTAGGTACAACAGAAAGGCTGTGTTTATGTTGCTGTGTAGCAAAAATCTTCCATTTTTGCCTACTTTTTCAATAAATGACTCTTGTTTTCAATGAAAATTAGGTCCAATGTTGAAAAAAGTTATCCTTTCTATCCAATGTTCACGGTGCAGTCGTGCTAGATTCCTACAAAGTGACCATGAAATTTTAAAATGACACAGGAAGCTGATTCCATCAGGGATAGATTTTAATCCTGGTTTTTGCGTAGCAAAAATCTTGCCAGAAAGGACAGTTGACCACTGAGACTCGACTGTGATTGCAGTACCGACAACCCTTTTTTGGTCATTGTACTCCTACAGCGATTATCTTCCGAACTCGCTCAACGTGGTACTAAGTTGACCGAGGAGTGGAGGCCGCTGTTACCGGCCTCAGTTGCACTTAAAGGTTGGTCTACAGGTTCTTATGGTAGAAACGTCCAGAGCTACGGTCTGGAGCAATGACGACCTCGCTTGCGTCGGCCTCTCACCCGATATCGGCGTACTAGGAAGAATTGCGGTGCGATATCCCAACGCCATCGATATCGCGGTATTCCATTCGATACGTGGAATGCCCAGTTGCAGTGCAGCAGAACCTGTGCTATTTAAGTTTGTGTACTTGTATTTCAGCATTTTCACTGGCTGAAATGATGATGCCACCCTTCTGTAGCCGGGCAAGCTGTATTGTCTTGTTGTTGCACGCGATCATGAGCTTGTCCTGACCCGTCATCCAGATACTCCCATGCGTTTTTGTCTGGTCTTTGCCCACTGCTAGGCATTTAGGGCCCAATGGGGCCCATACGGGTCAACAAGGGCCGGCAGAGAGTCTCATGCACGATATCGCAAAAGACTCTCATAGATACGGGCACAATGGACATTTTGCAAGTATTGCCATGTTCGTTGTCGATACGAAACATTGCGCAGTCTTAGTAGGGAGAACCCAAAGCGGTCGTAAACCGAGAAATGAACAGGTAGGACTGCTTTCGTGTTCGTCTGCAGGCTCATAAACATTGCGCTGGCACCAGGATAGACTCAGATTGACGTCAGCGTAGGGATCAGCATGGGGATAACAGCAGGTAGCACGAGTTGTGCAATATCAGTGTCTGCCGAGAGTCCGTCCAGCTTGCTCTTTTTGATAGTTGAGTTATGCCGAGTCCAAGATGAACGGGGTTTCGCGAAGTTATAGCTAAATAGGCCTACACGACTCCATTATGGAGTTGATACGAGGTGGCTTGAGGACGCTTTTGTTTAGCAAGACTTTTTTTTGCAACAAGTTGCGCTTGGTTAACTTTTTTTCATGCACGAGATGAAACGAACAAAGCCTAAAGGAAATGGAAAAAGCAGTGGTTCGTCAAAGGCAAAATTTCCAAGTGGCAGGCAAAATTTTGATGGAAGACAAAATTTCTCCATCAGTCATTCTACCGCATTTCATGCTCAATGTATTCGGCAAAGCGCATCTTCACGCCCTGAAGGAGGTCTTCAGTCAACGAGCTGACAGCTTCCCTCAAAGCGTTGCTGGCAACACCTTTCATGTTTGCTTTGGGTTGACATGTCACTGGGCTTTTCTTCCATTGTCTGCGGCAGCTGCAAGTGCAGATGAATGGGCAGGGCTGCCACATCAAGACGTGGCAATCTAGGGAAATCACGATCAACTTGCCTCTGCTCGGGCGTCAACGAATTACTCATTCACAACAGACACTTTGGACGACTGAGGCTTGCCCAGAAACGTGCCCCAAAATCAAAGCAATCCGAGCAACAGTAATGGGTGGCGAAGTTGGGCGCTTCTGCTTACACCCTACATTTCCTCAGAAATGACAAAGTTCAGGCATTGGAGACCCAAGAACTGTCAGCACCATGGATTCGCAGAAAGACAAATCAACTCAAATCTCTGTGCTCAATCGTCCGAGTTCGTGTGCAGACTCGAGAACGGAACCGATCAATGTACTCGAGTTTCTGAAAGACTCGGATTGGCAGTCCTGCCGTCCAGGACGGTCTCCATGGTGCCGGTGCAGATGCTACAGTGCTCAGTGCTGAAGAGAACGACGCGGCTTCGACTGGGAGACGACGCGATCAAGTCCGAGACGATTTTCGACCAGGCTTTGAAACCATCACCATTTCTGCCATTGCCAATCTTTTGAAGAAAACAAAAAAGTAGCAAGACCTTTTCGAACACCCAAACTCAACTGATTTGCTGGGCCTTAAATCCAATTTTGTCATGAACCTTGTCTAGAATGAGTCACTGCCGCCCACCGACTGCGAAGAGGCAACTGAGCAGCAGATTGCACTGCAAAACCTCCATCTTCAAGGAAAAAATTTGCAATTTGGCTATTGGAAGGTTTTCTGTCTTCAAATGCAATTAGATCCCAGAAGTCTAAATCGATTGGCCTTCGTGCTTGCTGCTGTCAAATTCTGAGTAGTAAACGCAGATAGTGTGATGTAACAAAGCAGCAACTGTTTAGTCATTGTCCTTAGTACGCACCGGGTGTGCCAAAACAAGTGCAACATGCACCAAGAGTTAGATGGGACTGACATCTTGCACATCAGTGAGCAGAAGTTAAATAGACATTTTCTTGAATCGTGTGAACGTTCGCTGTTTGCCAGCTCATCTTTCATAAAGGCTGTCCCGAACGCTTTTAGCCTGGGCTCAAACTTGTTGCAGACAGACTTGATGTAGTCTGGCGTCATCAAGGCCTCCGTGGCCACCCCGCTGGCCTTCAGCTCATCGACGCTGGTCAAGTTGGCCCCCAGACACTGTGATCTGAGTGTGCGCCATTGATGCACACCTGACGCTTGATGACAGCAGGTGACTCACCAGAATTCAGTTTGACCACAACCTCTTTTCTTATCCCCTGCATGTCTCCTTTTCTTCACCGCTTGCTACAGAAGGTCCTGACATACAGAAAAAGGGGCCCCATAGGCGGCGTGAGGGGCTTCAGGTGGTGCCAACCCGAGACTGAGGTGGACCAGGGAAGGTAGAATCTACCCACAAAAATTTCTGCACATTTTGCAAAAAAAGTGGCCAGAAATGGCCCAAAACAGCCAGCACTGGCGAGGGGTCATCTGCGGGTTGCTGCAGTCTGAGTGCTCTAGTGTCACTATGGGCACTCAACACTGTGAACCCATGTACTCAAAGTTATGGGTCACTGGCTGGAGAATTCATTCCATGCCAAAATTTCGCTCAAAAATGACTTCACACAGCCTGCGCACTAAGTTTCCTCTCACTGAAATTACTTACGCCAAGGTCTGTATTCACATCCATGTGAATTATCCAACATTTGCACATTCAGTTCATAATTCAGGATGCATAAATTTGCTTATTTTAGCTCTGTCTTGCCGGAGGTGGTGGTGACTCTTGCATCTCCAATGGGCTGAAATGGTAGGTTTTGTCAAAGTGCCTCTCTCTGCTTTGATCGAGCCCACTTCTCCCTTTCTGCTTTGTGGTTCTACCTTTGCTATGTATTTTCCATAAGAAGTGAAGTAATAGCTACACATTTTCTCCCCGTCATGCAGCACCTATTGACCCAAGATGGGCCTGATAACATGAGGGCAGATTTTCCTAAGGCAAAGCCAAGGAAAGTCACACTGCCCGAGGGTCATCAAGCCCATTGAGGGGCAATTAAGGCACTTTACAGGGAGGGAAATTTGGAGTTTGATGCGAGGTTTTAATGAACACTGCCTATTATGCTTTCCCTAATTTTTTCCAGTAGAACATAGTGCAGTGCCTGCCTGACCTGGGCTGGTAGTGCTCACTCTTACATTCACTCTCACTTTATATCCCATTTTTTTGCTTGCTCTTAGTGTGCACACGCGCGCATGCGCAGTGTGAGTTAAATTCGTTTTCACTGTACAGTTTTGTTGAATGTATGTTCTACTGTAAGTTCGATGGATCGTACTATGGTGATAAGGTGATCTGGACTGG
>JAAUXU010050112.1_pt1 | contig 16093 bp, 8 predicted proteins | sample 7278151 | NCBI WGS metagenome assembly JAAUXU01 (sample SAMN14350113, study PRJNA611818) | marine sediment metagenome | isolation source: surface marine sediment (1.8m) | place: French Polynesia: Moorea | collected 2018-08 | reverse complement strand
GTGGGGGGTTTTTTTTTTGTTTTGTTTGTGTTGTGTGTGGGGGCCGCGGGGGTGGAGTGCACTAAACTGGCCCCCCTCCCCCCCTCCCCCCCCCCGCGCGCGCCCCTGGGTGGCCGGGGGCCCCCCCCCCCCCCCGCGCCCCCCCCCCCCCCCAGGAGCAAAAGAGTTAATTGGCTGAGGAGAAAATCAGTCCAACAGTTTGAGGGAAAGTGAGAGCACGAACTTGTTTGGAGCAGACACCAAGACAAGAATGGAGGAACCAAAACAATAATAATTGTAATAGTAATGACCAAGGCAGGGGGTCTCGGTCACTGACCGTCGAACGCCGCCTCTTCAGTCATATATGGGCACAAATCAAACCCGTGGGCAGGGGGAGATGAGGCGGGGGGGGGGGGGAGGGGGGCAAAATCCATACGTCCAATTGAACATTCCTTCCCCTGCGTCCGGGATCAAGGCTGTCAGGTTCGGGGCCCATGATCCAGCTCTGCTCCTCATCAAGAAGAGAACCAACTCTTAAACGATTTCCCTGTCAGTCTCAGTAGCCGGTGCTGGCAGTTCTCCAACTTCAGCATCTCGAACAGGAGGAGCACAAGAGTCAGTGCGATCGAGCCCTGTCTGCCTGTCCTTGGAACCATGAGACGTTGTCACGGCTTATGCAACTCACTTGGTCAAGTCCAGCGACACGACCAGAATCTCGCTTGCTGGCTCTTGAACGTTGGATTGCTGTCAGCTCATTTCCGGTGCCAGAAGAAGCTCCAGCCAGCCAGGGTGATGGCGTCATAGAGCATAGCTACGGAGAAGACGAAGCCGAGGACGAACAAGCCCTCAGTTGCCAATAATCACGGTCCTTTGGCTTCAGATGTGGACACTTGTTGGTTTTTTTCGACTAACATGAGCCGAATGAAACCTTGCCAGAAAAAGAGCCAGAGCCGAGTTATCCTCTTTGTTCTTGGCTTCCTCTCCTTCGTTCCTGTCCTCGTTCGTTCTGCGGGCGCCAGCGTCGATTCCTCGACCGTCGATTCCTCGACCGTCGATTCCTCGACCGTCGATATCGCTCAATCACAGAGACGCGGATGGATCCATAAGAAATACATTCTTGCTTACGTACAAAGTAGAACAAAACTTTTCTTTTTTGTTCCGAAGGAAGCTTGAGACGAAGCCTGAGACAACAACGCACTTCGAGACAAAAAGTTGGCCACCGGTGGCCTCCGGCGGACCGGAGACGAGGAAGAAATCACGTCAGCGTTCCGGAGCCCGGAACATGTCCCGATGGTGTCGACCCGGAGAGAGAGTCCGTCCTCGTCCGTGCAACATCTTGGCGCTTCTTCCGTCCTGCACTGCAGCGCGCGCGTGCACACCTGGACTGCACCGCACGAGATACGCCAGACACTGATCAGAAGACCTGCATTTTGCTTCACACATAACACCGGTGCTCACCCTGGAATGTTATCTGCGATCAGAGCAAAGTTCGCTCTCTCCCCCGGCGCAATCTTCGTGGCACAATCTAGTCTGAATAAGAGGTGGTGCGATAGTTACCAAGCCACCAGTATCTTCTTCCTCAGCCCCCAGAACTCTGTTAATGCATTCAAGCCGCTGGCATCAGATCGAGAGAAAGTTAAGCGCACTTTCCATCCACACCCCGATTTCCTACCGGGTTTCCCGGGTTTGGCGTGATTTCTTTTTTCTCCTCCCTGCGAAATCTCCTTTAATCGATCTTCGGGTTCTGTGTGCTATGCTTGTGTAACCCCTTTGAGAACGTCTTCTTCCCTTTGTTTGAAGGCAGAACTCTTTCTATTCATCTTTTTTTAGCTTAACAAAGGGGCTAAAGAGGAGGGGAAGGCCTGATAACGGGCCTACTGCGCCCACAACAGGCGAGAGAAATCTGAGCGTGGGCGGCGGGAAAAGGGAGAGATTTTAAAAATAGACAGAATTTTTGTTTCACCTCTGTGAAAACACTCGAAACAAGAGTGGGCGAGTCCATTAGAAGCTCTCGTCTGTTAGAATTAGCAGACTCGAGCGTTTCTCTCTCTTGTGACGCAATTTAAGCGGGCGGAATCGATTGATCCCAGGTCTGCGTCACACAGAAAAATTGCGTCAATGGGGGCCTCTCAGTAGGAGGAGAATTCTGATGATGGAGAGATTTATTTTTTCTCCTGCGTCGGCTGATCAGACTTGGTTACATCGTGACCAGGGAATCATCATCCCTGATCTATCTCCATCATTCTTTTCAGAGACCCTTTTCTCCACCATAAACAGCTCGATTGCAGTGGAAGAAAAGTGTCTTAATAAGCACTGCCTTCAGCTAATTTTGGTGGTGACAATTCTCTCTCCATGAGAAGTCACTCTGACCAAAGTGCCTCGTCACTCTTAGGGCGTCTTTACACAAGCCCACATCTCCAGAGGACTCTGGAGTAACTGATCAGCCCATTTCACTTGACTCTTGCTGACAACAGTCATCAATAAGGAGAGCCTGGAAAATGTGACACTACACGAGACTGACAGAGATCTGTCAAGCCACCCACCCGCCCCTAAAAGTTGCCCCAAAACAATGACCCATCTTTCCTTTACCTCCCCATCGTTCAACCGCGGCTTCAGGACTGCAGCCCACGCAGACATTAGCAAACCTCTTGTTCCTCCTCCTTCGATGATTATCAATCAATACTAGGAATTCACCCGGAGAAAAGAAGACGAGTTTTTGCTGGCAGCGCCCAAAAATGGGTCCTCGGGCGATGCTGCCGCCGCCGAAGCCGTCGCCGCCGAAGCCGCTGTCGCCGAAGCCGCCGTCGCTGCTGCTGCAATCCTTTTGCTCATTATGCATGCATCGGACGTCGTTGAAGCTCCGCTCGCTGCTCGCTCTCTCGCTCTCTCGTAGCATGTCTATTGGGCATTCCGGACTTGTCAGCTGCTGCTGTGTGCGGGAAAACACGTTCCTTTCCTCTTTTTTCTTGGCACCAGAGCAAAAACAATGCCCATATCGACGTCGTACAAGTCATGCTACCGCGTGTAAGAGCAGCCGGGAGCTGCGGACCAGGCACAGATGGCACCAGACTTGTGTATTTAGGATGCGCGCGCGCAGCCAGGAAAATTTGTTGACGGACAATCTGTCACATGTTGACTTGCGACACATTAGGGCCGGTCACTTGACGGACACCATGCACGAAGATGACGACAGCATCCGGACAGACTGCGCGCACGCTTCGTCTCGCCAAGACTGGCTTTTGTCTGGGCGAGTTGCATCGGTCCACATCGGACCCGGGTCGCCGGGTCCCTTGTGGGTCCGGGCTAGAAATGATGAGTTCTGTAGCCAAGTTCGAGGCCAGGCCATTAATGTGATTCAGCAGCAGGATAATATCTCCAGCAGTACTGTCGATGGAATGAGAAGTCCAACTGACTTTTAATGAGCTCTTTATTTCTTCTTGAAGGACTCTGACCCTATCGTGGCTAATAATAAGTTATACACACAACATTTTGCAGTCAGCACAGAGCAGAAAAACAAATGAAGACAGAGAATAAATTATGGGGAACTTATCCTTCTGAGTCTTTTTTTATATAGCTGGCGTTCAATACATTCACAGCCGAATGAGTCAGCTTCGTGTGCAAAAAGTTCCTTTTTTCCAATCCTCACACGATGTATTCGTCGTTGGAGGATGAAGAGGACGAAGAAGATGACGAATTTGAAGATTCTGACGAGGGCAGCAATTGCTGGGCGCTCAGTGTGGACACCTGAGACTTGTGGTGACAAGAAGACTTGGAAGAAGCTGAGGAGGTTGATGAAGACAATGAAGTTTCCTTCTTTTTTGCCTCATCATCTTTTTCAGCCGTGTCTCCTCCTCCTTCTCCTCCTCCTCCTCCTTCCTCTTCTTCTTCCTCAGCTTCTTCTTCAGTGGTCTTCATGACAAGGTCGAGATTGCGATTGATGTAGACAGCATTGATGGGCTTGTGCTGCATCAGGAGACTTGGCTCCAGAGTGTGGTAGATGTGCGGCATTTGCTGATGCTCAGGAATGCTCTGGTACGTGTGGTGAGAGTACAGAGAGGAAATCACTGAAGGGGGACTTCGCTGCTGCAGATGCTGCAGGAGTCTCCTGTCGGTCACCACAGCATCATTGGTGGACTGGGTGGCCACGGAAGACGTTGCATCCGGATGCTGGAGAGTGTATGTCCAGACTCCGCTCACCTGGTCTACCTGGGTCAGGTTGACCGTGCCCTCTTTCAGCAGAGCCGACGGTTGCAACGTCCTCAAGGTCACATTGCGCTGAAAGGTGAGGAACGCCGGCTCGGGCAGGAAGAAGCGCAGCTTGTTTAAGAATCCCCCCGAGCCCCAGCGGATGGACGGGCAACTCTTGGTGTGGCGGCGAAGCTCTGGATCGGTGGACAAGATGTCATCGCCAAGCTCTTCCAAGAAGATGAGGATCAACTTAGAGCGGCCGTCTCTCTGAGCCGCAAGGGCATTCCTGAGTGGGATCTTGACGTGGGGCCACTCCGCCTCCAGGTAGGACCTGGAGAGCACCAGCAGCACCCTGGAGCTGGACTCGGTGGCGACTGAGACAGTGTCATAGAGCGAGGCACTGGGAGGAAAGTCACGTTGGTGGAGGCACAGCTTGTAGGACGTCGCACCATGTTCCAGGGTCGGTGCCAAGTTTTGGTCCACGAAATCGGCATCCTTGATGGAGTAACTGATGTAGATGTCGAACAGCTTGTTGGCCATTTGTTGGCCGTACGTGGAGGAGTGCATGGAGGACCCACTTCGACTCTCGTACACCTCTGAGCTCTTGTGGTAGAGCCAGCGCTTGATATTTGCTCTGAACACACAGACGATCAAAAATACAGCCAGCACAAACACTAATGCAAGCACGCAAGACACAATGATGTACTGCAGCTCTTGCTCGCTGCTGTCTTGCTCAGCCTTCAGAGCGTTCTTGCCGTTGCTGTCAGCGTCTTCCTCGCAGGTGATGTTCCTGCCCGTCGGGTCCAGACGTCGTTCCACGAGTTGGTCGGCCACGCACACTATGGAGTCGACGTCGACGATCCTCTGGCGGTAGGAGGCGAGGAATCTGGTGAAGGGCATGAGGAACTCGCACTCGCAGGACCAGACGTTTTCAGAGAGGGAGAGAACGACCAGGAAGGGGTTGGTCGACGCCACCTGCCAGGCCGGAAACGTGGTCAGGAGGTTGGCCTCGAGGCGCAGAACTGATAGAGAGGCCAGAGCATCAAACGTCGACGGATGGATGCGGATCAGATCGTTGTTCTGGAGATAAAGTTCCCTGAGAGACACGAGGGACGAGAATTCGTGACCGTGCAGCTCTCTCAGTTGGTTGTTCTCCAGGTGCAGCACGTCCAAGGCCACCAGGCCGGTCAGCGTCTGAGCCGACAGCGAGGTCAGGTGACTGTCGTTCATGTACATAGACTTGACTCTCCGGCGGCCAATGAACGATTGGGTGTCGACATTGCCAAGCCGGTTGCCGTCCAGCCTGATCTCGGTGGCATCCATGGGGATGAGCAGGGGGACCTCTTCATGGCCACGAGCAGAGCACTCGATGACGTTGGACGCCCAGGCCGCGTCGTGGAAGCAGTCGCACCCGTCTGGGCAGTGCATGCGGCAGTCGCACGCGTAGAACTCACAGCACATGCAGGTGGCGAAGCAGTGAGTCTGGTACTGACACAGGAAGCTCTCCGGCCTCATCTCGAGGATGGGCACGATCACTTCGGTGCCGTTGTTCCCGATCCTGTCACCCAGCTGGCAGACAACCTCATCAAGATCGGCGACGCTGCCGTGGTCGCCATTGACGGCGATATCGTTGATCTGCTGCAGCCACTCCATCTCGCAGTCGCAGACCAGGGGATTTCCGCTCAGGAAGAACTCAGGACGTGCTGGAATGAAGAAGGAGGAGAATAAAATCAAGCAAAAAGATGTGAAAGTGAGATTTCGTTTTCCAGCTTTCCTGCCCATTTTCAAGCTCCGCGCTTGTTAACAAGTTGCGCTTGTTATATGGGAAGTGACGACGTGTCAGAGGATTTAATAAATGTCGTGTACAAGTTTTGGCCCCCAACGCTATTTTAGGAGGGAAAGCGATGACATTTCGTAATTTACGATCCCCCTCGACAAAACTCCGAACAATGGGCCTCACTCAGTGCCTGCGAATACCTGCAGCAGGTAGGAGAAGGACAGACAGGCCTATCAGAGTCTAATGACGCAGTTTATGCGTTGAAAAATGATGTGGGGAGAGACATTCGTCATTTTTTTCAAAGATTTCTGGAGACAAGGAGCGCCTCCGTCCCTTGCCATGGACCCACGCACACTCCTCCGGCAAACTTCCTCTCCTTTGTTCAGTGCAGCTCAAGCTGCACTCATAACCGAGGTTGCAACGATGCAACATCCTCAAAAAAAACCCCAACCAACCAAGCTATGTCTGTCCCCACAAGGACTTGCTCATCGCGCTCCCAACCGGGGAAATGTTTGAGTTCCTTACATGCTTGGGCGGTCTTTCCAGTGTAGAGGGCCTCCAGCCGCAGGTCCTGGATGTTGTTGTCTGTCAGGTCCACCTTCTGCAAGGAGTGCTTGTCTTGGAAAACTCGGTCGTCCAGCTCAGCTATCTGGTTTCCCGACAGCTGGATCACCTCAAGGCTGGGGGGCAATGACAGCTTGGTCAGGGCTTTAATCCTGTTCGTCCCAGCATCCAACGTCTTGAGATTGAAGTCCCTGATGAGCTTGTAGTAATTGCCGAGCTCCTCGATCTGGTTGTCGTGCATGTCGAGCCACTCAACGCTGTGTGGGACAAAAGCGTAGTCGAACCACTGCAGCTCATTGCTTGACACGTTCAGCCACTGGAGCTTGTCTAGGGAGGTCATGATGCCGTTGATGTCTGTGAGTTTGTTGTTGTCCAGTCTCAGCGCTCTTAGCTCCACCATCCCATTGAATGCTCCTTGTTCAATCACCCTGAGCTGGTTGCGGGCCAGATTGAGGACATGGAGGCTGGAGGCGTTGCCAAAGTGGCCGCTGCTGATGGTGACGAGACCATTGCCAGAAAGTCTCAGTCCGTACAGATTGGGCAAGTTGTTGAATACTCCCTCAGTCAGCTCCTTAATATCATTCTCTCCCAGATCCAAAGTGCTGAGGCCGCCCAAGGACGAGATTGACTTGGGAATTTTCTTCAGTTTGTTGTTGTCCAAAGTCAGATCTTCAAGGACGATTGTGTTCTCGAAGATGTTGTCCGGCAGATCAGCGATCTCATTGTGATCAAGCGACAGAGATTTGAGCTCTGCGAGGCTTTCAAAAGAGCTCTCATCCAATTCTTGTAACTTGTTGCTTGACAGACTGAGCATCTGGAGCGAGCTTTGGAGTACCAAGGCCGAGGGGGCCAACGTCTTTATTCCATTGTGCTGCAGCCTCAGGATCTTCAATGCCGGCAACTGGCTCAAGGCGTCCTCATCCAGCCGGGTCAACCGATTGTGCGACAAGTCGAGCGCCAACAGATTCTCGAGTCCGGCGAAGGTCTGCGCAGAGATGAGGTCGCTGGCGATGGCGTTCATGGACAGGTTGAGCACCGCCAGGCCCGACAGTCCGGAGAAGATCTTGGGTGGCAGCAGAGTCAGAGAATTGTTCTGCAAGTGCAGACGCTCTAGAGCAGGTTTCTCCACTGAGAAGAGCGATGGCGGCAGCGCCGCCAGCCGATTATCTGACAGATCGAGCTCTCGCAGCTCCGACAGCTCCCTGAGCGCCAGATCGCCGAGCAGATTGATTCTGTTGGCACTCAGGTCGAGAACGGAAAGCCTCGGAGCTTGGACGAGTTCCCCGGCCCTGAGGCTTCCGAGGCGGTTGTGAGAGAGGTCGAGGACCTCGATGGTGGTCAAGCAGCCGTCGCTCAAGCTCAGGCTCAGGTCTGACACGTCCAGAAGTTGATTGTGAGAGACGTTTACAGCCTTCATGCTGGGCAGGTCGCACAGAGTGCCGGGTGCAAGCGAGAGCAAGTTGTTGTGCGCCAGATCAAGCCTCTGGAGCGCGCCAAGGTTGCGCAGGCTGTGCACGTCGGCCTCGAGGATCACGTTGGTGTCATCATGGTGATAACTGTTGAGAGTGAGGCTCTTGAGACCCGTGAGACCCCCGAACGCGAGCTTGGGCAGCCTCCGGATCTTGCAAGCGCTTATCTGGAGCTCTTCCAGCTGGGACAAGCTGCCGAAGTGATCGCTCTGGAGCTCTGAGTCGGTGTGGAAGAGATCCGAGCACTCCAGGGCTAACTTGCGAGCCTCGACCAGCTTGTCATCCTGCTCCTGAATCTCCAGAGCCGTTCCGGGATGCAGCGTCCTGAGCCTGCACGAGACCTGTCTCTCCTGGTCGTGCTTGCACCCGTGCCACTGCTGTGACCCCGAGGTCACTGCCAGGAGCAGCACCAACACTCCGACCTTCCTCCTCATTGTGAGAACAACTGACAATCACTTCGAAGACTTTTTCCTCATCTTTTTCCAGCGCACAGACTCAGCAAAGAGTATCTCCGATCTTGCTGCATTTTCTCACTGTTTCTGCCAATTCTCCAGATGTTAGCAAACTTGACACAGAGTTTTCTTCTCTGTCTGAGACTTGATGCTGTTTTCTTCTTACGCTCTGTCGAGCTGTGTCCTCGTCCAAGTCTCGCTAGCGACTGACGATTGGTCGTCTCCTCCTTGCCGTCGTCGTCGTCGTCGTCGTCGTCGTCCTCCTCCTCCTCCTCCTCCACCCCACGTGCTTCGCTTGGGGCGTCTCTGACTGCGTTTGAGCGCTCGCCCGCTGAGCACCAGCAGCAGCCGGGTTGAAGTTGATGCACCCAAAACCCATTCTCTCTCTCTCTCTCTCTGCTCACTTGCATTTGGCTGCGGACGTGTGAGCCGCAAAAAGCCCTCTCCTCTCGACGCACGTCAAGGTGCGCGTCTGCGAGACCACGAAGTCGGAGCCTTTTTTGTGGCTCTGACTGCAGGATCGTTAGCTGTCCGCGGTCCGAGGGTCAGTCCAATCCATCAGGGTTCGTCAAAGGGTTTTCTTCTTTCACCCCCTCAGGGTTAAGGGCAAAAATTAAATTGCGGAGAAGAGAGAGAAGGGTTTGGGGAAGAGTAGAAGATGGACTTGACTGAACAACAAATTCCCGGAAAGTTTTCTTGGCTCCACTTGAGACAAAGGCTTTTACATGAGGAAAAATTGCTCAATCGTTTCTTTCTGCCACACTGAGAGAGAGGATTGTAAATACCAGACTTGGAGCTGGAACATTTTGCAGTGGCGCTTCCATTTCGTCAGGACATCGCTCAGAGTTGCGCAGGACGTCAGTCTCGAGTCTTCACTGTAGTTGTTGTTGTTGTGTGTGTGTGCGTGTGTGTATTTTTCAGGGAAAACGTTAATGACAGCATCGCATTTTCGCATGAAATTACGGTTGATTGATGAATCTCAGCTTCCACGTTCAATCAGGCCAATTAACCTGCGAGGAAGCGGCGCCGCCAACCGCCGCCGCCAACACCGACCACCGCCGCCGCCGGCACCGACGCTAACGCCAACGACGCCGCCGACACCGACGCTAACGCCAACGCCAACGACGACGACGGCAACGACAGAGACCCAGACTGAACCACGCTTCTTCGAGCAGTCCGACACAGACGTGGAGCTCAAGTTCGGTCAAGGGCTGAGCTCATTTGCAAATTTGTCCAAGTGCTGCTGAGGAAGACGCTTTCCCAATGGAGGAATCAAATGTTGACTGTCCAACGAAGGTGATTTTGGCAAGGAGAGCGAACAAAAGGACCAGAATCAGGGTGGAGACAGAGGGGACCTCATTGGACGTTTGCAGTAAGCTCGTGCGATGTTTCCAAAGTATTGATATCGATATCGATGGACGTCAATATTCGATATTCTTTGTTGGAGCAATCGTCATAATGAGTGGGGAACCCATAAATTGAGGCCTGACTACAGAAACGGTTCCGGTCAGTCTCACCTTGACTTCTGGTCCGGACTCGATCGAACCCGGACAAAATGGGCTCGAAGCAGTGACCATGAGAAGTCGACACTGCTGCTCCAGGTCAGGTGTTGGGCAAGACGGGTTCCTCATCGCAGAGAGAACAGTGTAGATCGACGTCGTCTCGATATTCCCAAATCGTCCCCAACCTAACCTAACTCGACGTCGATATCGATATCTCGCACTCGCTTAGTTTTCAGTCAGTGGCTCCCATTTTCCCAAACAACCGAGCGAAAATTTAATTTGTTCCTCCCCAATTTTGTGCCATTATCCTCGTCTGCAGCGGTCAACTTTGTCGGCGAGAAAGAGGAGGCAAAAACCCTTTTCAACCTTTTTTTTCGCCCTTCCCCAAAAAATGGCATAAAAGCGCGAAGGTTTTTCTTTCCCTCTTCCTTTCCACAGATAAACAAGCGTCACAAAAGTCGAAGAAACCACTCACATTTATCCTTGGTGGGGATTTTGAGAGTGGGAGGTGAAATTACACTGTTCTTTTTGAGCCGTTTGGCAGATTGGCGCTAACACAACAGGCTTTGCTTTGCCACATTCTGAGTGGAGGGTTTTTTTTTCCAAGTCTCGGCTTTGCGGCTTCCTGTTTGTCTGTCACAGTCGACACCACCGAGATCTTGACTGACTTGGACCTGTTAATCACGCCCACTGAAAGGAGTGCAAACATCATTTTGCGCAGGACGAGGACCCTGCAGAATATGGATGTCTGGGAGAGGCAAATATTTGCCGGAGAAGGCGTGGAGGAGGGGGAGGGGAGGTTGGTTGGGCAGAGATTGGTCTGGGTTGACCCCCTTGTCCTCCCCCCTCCCCTTGGAGGCCGCGGCCTGCCTGTTGAGCGCGATAAACAGGCGCTTTGCATACGCCTTGAAGCTCTCGAACAAAAGTCAACAGGATGAAGTGGTGGCATCAATCCTGGGAGGAGGATGGGAAAGTGACAGGGAATAAATCTGGAAGGACAGAGAAGAAACTTCCCACTTTTTTCCAGTCAACTCTGACCGCGGAAGGTGTCAGATTGCAGCCCCAGAGGTCACCAAAACTCTTGTCTCCCACTGTCTGACAGGGGGGGGGGGGGAGGGGGAAGAGACCCCCAAACTGCGTCCGCGTGTTTGTCCCCCTTCTTATGTTGCGCAGGCCAAAGTTGGCCAAGTTGGCCAAGTTGTGTGTTTGCAAATATTTAGTTTGTTCTCTCCATTGTCACTATTTCAAGCTCAATCAGTAATAATTTATGCGCGAGCTGCGGTCATCATCGCAGGCGTCCCCACCCAATTTTATGGGCAGATCGTGGCCCCATCCTCGCATGGAGGCCGCTCTCGACCAGACAGGAAGGCCGACAGCCACAACAACGACTGCGTCTCTTGGTGTGACGAGAGCAAAGGATTCTCCCATGCTCGCCTTGGCCACCCGAAGTTTCTCCCTTGTTTTGACCGTGTCTGGTGGAGCAGAAACGTCGCTGCTCCGACAAGAACAGCGAGCGACACGTTTAAAAATCGGTCTACCCAAACCTTTCTACCCATTTTCTTCTATTATTCCTTTTGTGCTCAAAACTTGGTCGGTTGGAGGCAGCTCCTTAAAAGGTCCAGCAGAGTTCACCTGAGGAAAATTCCAGCTGAAAACCGTGGGTGGTGGCTTTTTTTTTTTTTTTCATTCTTTCTGGCCCCCAAAATCTCCCCATTATGAACTTGTTGCAAAGGCTGAGGAGCCCATTGAGGCCCTCGGACTCACGAACTTTCGTGATTGGAAAGTATGGTAAAATACTTCACGAACTCATTGAAAGGATATCTAATCAAGGCGTCGTCGATTGCGTCAGCAGACGAAACATCGACCGAGTCATATGCACACTCTGATGTGCATTTATCAACGTTATAACAGTTATGGGGTTGTTTTTTTTACCTCCTCAAGAAGACGTTGAGATCGTTGTTATTTCAAGGCCCCCCCCAAAAAGCTGCTGCGTGACTTTTGTTGCGAAGGCAACTTTTGGGCAGAGCCAATCAAGAGCGATTTATCCAAACACGATTGTTGGAAGAGCAAAAGTCGGTTTTTTTGGGTGCGCGCGCGTTTTCGACCCATTTTCCCCGTTGTTCCCGCCCACTTCTTTCCCTGCCCAAGATTGCTCATTTGTCTTGCCGCCTAAACGGCTCCCTTTTTGTGGGTGATTGGCAATTTTCTTTGGCTTTGGCCACGTTTTTCTTTCTTCTTTTTTTTTTACCTGCACTTGTTTTTTTTTCCATGTGTGCTGCTCACTCTGCCAGACACAATTGTGACCCAGAACTAGGGCTGCATCTGGGCTGGCCTCCAGTTAGTGGCTCCAAGCTCAGTCTGACGGAGCCCACAGACGCACTCGCTTTTTGTCGCCACTCGCCCAAAAAAAGCCCCGCGTTCACCTTGTCTCTGACTGGCCCAATTTTCTTCCTGTTTTAAGTTCAGGAAGCGCTCAAAAAAAAAACTTGGGTAAGGCAGATGTCACTTTTGGGCTCTCTGATGGGCTCTTTGAGAGCAAATTGCCCCGTCATCTTCTCCCCGCGGCCAGCTGACCGCTCCTTGATCGCGGACAACAGCCAAGCTGCCAATCTTCGGATTCGGGAACCCTCAATTTTTTTGACGCAGGAAACGAACAATTTTGCCACTTTTTCAGTCTAGTTTGAGGGCAAGAAAAATGTGCGGAATTGGCAGGAATTTCTCCTCTCTTGTTCCTGGTGAGGGAGTCACTCACTCACCCACCCAAGACGAGCGAGATCTCCACGCTCACGCAGAGCTACACAGACAGCAACCCACACACGCTCATGTGTGTGTGGAGGACATTAAGGATGACTCACACAGAGCTAATGATTTCTAACCCTTTCGGCCATTTGCATGTGAAAGGCAATCAGCTTCAATCGACTATGCAAATGATGTCCTTTTCTGTCCTGCTTAACGAGGATTTCAGCATCGTCAGGACCATTAGAGTCTCCGCTAATGAGCTTTAATTAAGCCACATTTGCAATTGCATATTTTTTGCCCACGACTACACGAGTAACGCGTTGTTGGAGGCCTGGAGCCCTGAACCCCTGTCAACCCTTTGATGGAGAAAAAAAAGTCTGCACGTGAAGATGATTTGTTGAAGTTGAGGCTTTGATAGTCCTCATCTAGGCAATTTGTTGCCTTGTAAACGCTTTTTTCCACCCCTAAATTGTGGTGCAACCGCCATCGCTTCACAGACTTGGCTTCCTTCGCCATGTGGTGGAGGCAAAAAGATCCCCTGGTGCAACAACTGTCGCACTTGTGACCGCAGCCTTTACGGGAAGTGGACTGCATAAACTGGGAGAGAGATCGTAAGATATCACATCTGTTCTTCAGTACTTCTCACCTGTGGCTAATCCTTCCGCGATTACCCATAAATCTTTGGGCTTATGTGTGTGGGCAGGCAGGCCTCTGATAGGCCTCTCTGGGGCAGCGGCATCAGCAGCTTTTTTCTCTCATTATTTGTCACTGCTGTTACCGGGGGAATTAACGTCTTCGGAGATGGAATTTAGGAGTCCTTGGAGAGGCGTGACCTGATCCCAACATGTGGGAATTCGTGCGCCGGGGAAGAAAGAGAGAAAGGAAAAAAGCACGCTAATTTTCATTAATTAGCCGCGGCAGCTCTAATTAATGAGTGGAATTGTTTCACGATCGACAGCCCGGAGGACAGTCGAAGCTCCGTTTGGGCCGTCACGACCTACGTGGAGATTTGACAGTGGGATTAAGGGATGTTCCAGCTTAACGCTCGGCCGTCCTCGGGGTTCGTCCTCGAGCCTTCTTCTCCACCCCGGAGTACGCCGGGCGCACCGGGAGCAGCAGTCGATCTCGTCCCTGGCCGATCACGCTCTGGCACTGACCGCACTGCATCAAGTCCGCTGATGCTGGCACGACCTGCCCGTGACAAAATCGACGATGCATTCTCGAATCCTATTTTTGTTGTCAGAATCAGGAAAAGGGCGATTATTTATGCGTTGTGCAATAAATGGCACAGGAACTAGTCGAAAATGCTTTTTCAACCGGGCAAACGTGGAGTTTGTGTACTCGAGTACCTGCTCGAGTGACCGGACATTTGCTCTGACTCGAGTTTTTATGAAGGACAGACAGAGCTCAACAAGCATCAAATCCCAAATGAGGTGACGTCACACAGACAGATGAAAAAAAAGGCGTTATATCTGGCTTCGAGTGTATGCACGCAGTAGCAGCCCCACCCTGACTTACAGGGTGAAGAAGTAGAAGAGAGAGAAAAAAGAGCAGGGTGGATCAAAAAGAATGGTATGTGACATAATGTCAAACTGGCTATAATGATACACATGTGAGAAGGAGCAGTGGAGTGACTGACAGGGTGTAGCAGCAGCAAAAGCGAAGTGAAGAAGACGACGTCGCACTCTTCGGGGCTGTTTGTGCAGCCTCGTGACAAATTGCCAAGTGAGATAAGAGGTTTTCCCCGATTTTCCGGGACTGAGGGCGCAAAAAAGCCCCGATGGCCTCTACGTATGCACACCTGCCCCACTTCTCCGGGTAGTTAAGACAAAGAAAACATAAAATCGTGATTCATACGATCGTAAAGGAATTTATCCTTCCAGGGGAGGAAGAATTTATCCCACCAAAGCTCGATGTTTGCTTATTTTCTCAGTTTTTTTTCCCTGCTGCTCAGTCTCGAGCGCGAGAAGAACCCGGACGCCAGACAGCAAATATGGGAATTGTCTGCACCGGACTGGAGGTGGGTGAGCAGGTCCAATTATGGCGAAGAGAGGACAATGAGCGACTTTGCGATGCTGCGATTGCCACACTGAGGCAGGGGAGATCTCAATCTTTTTGTTCTACCTCATTGGGTCACGCCCAATGAGCCCGGAGAACGAAAAATGGGCGCCCCAACTGGACAGTAACAAGTTCAATTTTTGGGTCAGACGACTAAAGACTCCGGTGGGGGGAAATACAGTGCGCATTGGATTTTCGCCAACGGCAGGATAATCTCGCAAAAGTCCGGAGTCGGGACAATGATGCAGAAAAAAGAGCAGTCGGCGGCAAATTTCTTGCCCAAATCGGGCTTTTTGCACCCATTGCAGTTGCAAAAATGGAATTTCCACTGCACTGGCATTCTTTTTCTTTGTCCGGCGTGGAGGTGCGGAGAAATTTGTAAAAAAAATGACACGAGGTTTGGGGCTGCTGTTAATCTTTGAACAATCTCAACATTGCCCAAAGTGAGACAATGACGAGGATTAGAGAGAATTTGCAGATTAATACAATCTCTCTGCAAGGTGAGAAAAGTGTAAGATTCGTCCACAGGAGGATGTTTTCTTAGGGCTGAGAAAAATATGTCTTCATGTCTCTCTTTATGGGTATCCCAGAGGGTAGAGAGAAGACTTTTACCCATGTTTTAAGGGAGGGGGAAGGAGGAATATGAAGCTGGAGGGGAGCAAAATTCCGTGATAATGATTACGACCTCCAGACCCTTCCTGAGGATGAGCAGAGTTGAGCAGAGCTGAGCTGAGCAGGGAGGGAAAAAAAGCCTAGGATTTTCCCCTCATGAAAGTTCATTGCTACAATTTTTCCCTTGACAGCTGCTTTATTACGAAAAGTGCACGTAAAAACCAAGCTACACGCAATGATTCAGCTTGCAGAAATTCATTCATTTCTGTGCGGAATTCTGAGCTTTGGACTTGATGCTGCGCTTGGGTTAAATTTACCGCAAGGATGACTTAAAAAAAATTAGAAAAAAGACCCATCTTTGGAGGAAGAGATGGGATCGTCCTAGTTTACAGGGTGCCAGAGTAAAATGTTCTCCTGAATCTCCTTTGTTCTGCCAATTCGGCCCATTCCCCGGCGTTACAAACCAGCCCAAAGGTCTTAGCAACCCATTAAAACGATACCGAGTATAATAGTAGCTGATCTCCTCGATGCTGGAGGCAAGAACAAGGACGTCGCTGAGCTCGTTGACTGGCTCCTGTCCCTCCTGCCTGGGTGCCCGGGTGACGCCAGACGGAAGTCAACAAGTCCTCAGTTCAACCACTCCTGGTAGTTCTTGATGCCGACCGACCTGTTCAGGGGATGGAGGCACATATCTTTTGCTCTCCCACCCTGTGGACCTGGGTCGTTTTCAGCCCCGATCATGTAGCCGGCCCC
>JAAUXU010105801.1_pt1 | contig 16095 bp, 15 predicted proteins | sample 7278151 | NCBI WGS metagenome assembly JAAUXU01 (sample SAMN14350113, study PRJNA611818) | marine sediment metagenome | isolation source: surface marine sediment (1.8m) | place: French Polynesia: Moorea | collected 2018-08 | reverse complement strand
CTTACACAAGCAAGAATAAACAAACTTTGGGGCAGGATGAGTCATGCATTATTAGCCGCTTTTGAAAGATATTGAACATGCCTGGTCATGCACATAAGCCAGATCCAAGCTAGCCTTCATAAGTCAATGTAAGTCACAGAAAAAGGTTGCCATCTAAATATAGATATCCGGCAGAAATGGGTTAAATAAGAAAATGCACAGACATATTATGGGGCAAAGCTGAGTACAACTTCAGGTAGATCTTGTTGGTTCTCAAAGGCCAACAATTTTCAACTGTCAACTGCTTCATGAGAACAATGAAGGCAATGGATATCAAGCACAATGTGATCTGCATTGGCTGATTTGCACTGTTGCTAGTTTGCCGAACAAGATGTCAGGTCATCCCATGTATATCAGCGATAGGTGTGTGACTGCTCTTCACTGTTAAGGATGCTTCAACTACATTACACGGGATGATACACTGTCACAAGACTCTTCTGATTTACATTTGACCCGTAGTAAGGTTGTGCTAGCAATAGCATAAGGCGCTATCAGTCAATACTGATGTACAACCTTACTCATTGGGGACACCAAAAAGGCCTTAGCGGACAACAAACTGGATCCAGTGATTGCTTGAGTCTCCTATTTCTCCACCTCAAGGTAGTCACGTGACTACTTCAGCAATCATTCGTCCAGAGCCAGCCCTTGATATTGAAAAGGGATGTTGTCAGTCCGTATCCAACCAACCCCGGCTATTGACATGAATGGCTTGGTCTTATTTGACTTGAGAGTCGTCTACTCCTGATTATGCCAGGCCAGGTCGTCCGTTTTCATGGGTCGAGTGAGCATCTGATCATATGGCAATGTGATCCCAACACATGTTACTCTCATGGGGACTCCTCCTACGTTGCCGCCCAACTTGGTCATATTGGCTTGCGGGAATGCCCCCCCCCATCCCACAGACCATCTCGGCCAACATCCCTTCGATTTCTTTCGCCACCAGGATGCTCGTAACTGGAAGTCCCACACCTCCTTGTGGGTGAAGAGACATCTAACCTTCTTTATGATGAGGTCGTCGAGCTCGAGACAGCCTGGGATTCCGGGTTTCTTGTCTGCCATTTTCGTCCGCTTCGGTCCACTTTGGTCCACTTTTGTCGGCTGTCAACACGAGAGTGAGGAAAAGGCAGACTTTCAACGAACAATCTCGAACGTGAACATCTTAACTGGACTTGACTGGAACCACAGTCCGTCCATCCGTCCTGTCGCCCATCCACTCAAAAATGTACAAAACAAGGCATGGGACAGAGAGAATCCGGCGCCATGTTCCTTGGCATTGTGACCAGCGATGGGAAGATAGGACCCACCACCTGGATCCCTCCCTGGCACAAAAGTGAACGCCGCAGTCTACCAGGACATTCTACGCCAGCAGGTAAGGCCCTGGATCGACCCCAGCTATGCACCAGGCACGTGGGTGTGGCAACAGGATGGCGCCTCCAGCCATACCGCCAACAGCACCCAGAATATGTTGCGCCAGGAGGGGTGGGCTTTCTGGACCAAGGAGGAGTGGCCACCATCAAGCCCGGATTGTGCATCACTAGACTATGCCATTTGGGATGCCATGGCACGCGTGACATGAAGACACACTGCGCCAGATGTGCCAACAATGGGGGTTCGGGTCGCCAATACCTGGCGCAGCCTGAGCGCCAACTTTGTGAAGAAGTCTACGCACTCATTCCGGCGTCGTTTGAAAGCTGTGGTGGCGCAAAAGGGCGGTCAAATAGAAATGTGATGTAGTGAGTGAAAAGATGACCAATGTCACTTATTTTTTAGTTAGTAATTTTTTTCATAATGTGCACAATAGCCATCCCAGAGCGCCATACACATTTACGCCAACAAGTGAGCGATTACTGCGGTCTACCCTGTATAACATATTTTGAGCATACATTTTCTAACACGCCCACAAAATTTCATTCAATATGGCTGCCCCTAGCCTGAATGACAGCTCGAAGATGGCGCAGAACATCACGACATGCTGGTTGGATGACCTCAGCAGAGACATCCTCCCATGCAGCCTCAATGGAGGCTTTCAGGTCCGCCACACTGGCTGGAGTGGTGCTTGTGGCACGCCTTCCTCTCCAGATTTCCCTAAATGCAAAAATCCATAGGGTTCAGATCTGCTGAGGAAGGCAGCCATTGTTCTATCGTCCAAAATCCAGTAAAATTGACTGTGCACCACTCCTGCACACTCTTTCATGTGTGCGCAGGTGCACTGTCCTGCTGGAATATCAGTGGTGCACCAGAGAATGTCTCCTCAAGCCACGGAAGGACGGAAAATTCTTACATTCTAGCATCATTAGCATGAAACGAGACATTGACACACATAGATGGACGATCTAAAGCTAAAGACACTGGCACACTGTCGAGGCTTATACTCTCTGACCTTCATGTCTTCGGCGACGCACACGTAGTAGTCCAAGTCCAACAACGTCGGGTCCGTCCGCAAGGGGTATTAGAGCACTAGCACAGCTGTGATGTCCCACCACTTTTGGCACAGTCGGAAAGGCATCCAAATATGGCGGTGTCTGGTAAGCAACAGAGCCCTTTGGTGATTTTTACCCCCACGTACATTTCAGACGCTACCAGATCACGCGCTCACTCACTCGAAAGCTTATCGTATTTAGACGTACATACCCGTTTCCACACAGCTTGTATGATGTTCCTTACGTTCTCACCCACATTTGAGTGTGCAGGAACGCATGCCAGAAGAACCGGACTCCAGTTGCCTTAGTGTAATTTCGAATAATTGGCCCTCCAGTTTATTGGGCCAATTTGTGCTCGACCTAAAGTGGTCCGAGCTGTAATCTGTGTTCTCTTCATGAGATTTCTGTTTGGAAAAGCTACGATTTCGCGTTAAATTACTAACTGCTTGGCTGTGATGTGAACACCCTCAGACCGTCTAAGGTGGAGTCGAATCACCTCAATCGAAACCCCGGAAGCTGAAGTGCTGCAATCCCAAAGGGAGTTGGTACGTACGAAAACGTAGGTTTCGTGAAAATGCATCAGACTTTCCGTCGAGACGCAAACAGGCGCGCGCACACCCCCATGTTATGGTGCGAGCTCGTTCTTGCGCACGTACAGGTATACTTTGGCTATGTGTATATTATCACATTCGCGCAGGTACATCCTGCGTCAAGGTATGTTAAGTTTCCACGTTGTACATCTTGGCGGACACGAGTGCGCTACGCAGCCAAGTCGGTGTCATTCGACTCTTCAAACTGTCTTGGCACCGCGACCAAGTCTTCTTCAGGAAAACTGATACTTTGATGACCGTTCGACTTGACGTGTAGCAGCAGCGTCATCCATCAATCAGAGAATCATCTGACCGAGAAACTTCCGTCCGTTGCGATGCCAAGATCGCTGTTCTATTCCCCCTCATCGTTCAGTGAAGAGTGGACTGCAAACGAAGGAACATTTTAAGTTCTCCAGCTGTCCAAGGCAGTCTTGACTGCATCATCAGACCCCAGCTACACTCCCAATGATGATCGACCTTGGCAGTTCGTAGATGGGAAAGATAACGACATCGTGCGTGCATACGAGTACTCTCACATTCGTGCGTACGCCGATGCCAGCGTGCAATGCATCAGACTGATTGGCTGTTGCAGTGTTCTTGCTTCACCTCAGTTCCCATTAGGGCTGCTCGATTTTCCAGCAAGAAGTACGAGAAGGTACAGAAGCTTCTTCTCGTGCTGGCTGTACTACACTGGACGGGGCATCAGCACAGTGGTGCAGTGCAGAAAGTCACCTCTCCTCCTGCTTGCTTCTGCTTGGAAAACGCCAGAGGAACTTGGAAACTTGATGGAGACCATCATGGAGCCCTTGTACAACTTTCCAGACGTGGCCAAGGCTGCAACAGCCCTCAGAAAGTTGAGGATTGTTATTTGGACTAACTGTGGGGCCAAAGACGCTCCAGAACAGGGTCGATTGCAATAGTGGATGCGTAACTTGAGGCAGTTGAAGGGAGGGCGGGGGGCAGCGGCATGCCTAGGCCGAATAGCAGCAGCAGCTGCAGCGGCTACGCCAGCAGCATGCTCTTACTCTCCTCAGTCGGGATGGATGTCGAGCCAATCACCTCGAGTCAAGTCATGGGGCCCTTAGAGGTCAATTCGGCTCAACTCTTTTGCAACTGGAAATTGTTTGCAAGAGTACTTCACTGTAAATCAGCTACAGTCGAGTGTTCTGTTAACAAAATATCCAAATTGAACGATAGCTCCGCTGCTCACCAACTGTAGCAGGACCATTTTTTTCTGAGTTAAACAGAAAGACGCAAAGTCTCTCATGAATATTTATCTGCTGGTGGAAAGTTCAGTTTGAGTTGATTCGAGTTGTGACTCTCGAGTCGAGCTAAAGTTCCGAAACTCGAGTCAAGCTCGACTCGATTCGGAGTTAAACCCACCCCTACTCCTCAGTCAGTCAGGGATCTGAGTTTACAGCGTGCACACGTTGTAGTGAGCGAACGAGCAACTCGTTCTCAAGACTGGGAAGAAGCCTCAGCAGAGGAAGATGAAGTATAAGTGAATAATAGTGAGAGAAAATAGTGTGCTTAGCCTGACCCCATCTGTGAGAGTTCCCCTAGCAAGAAGTCAGAGAGCGGTCTCCCAATATGTTGTGGAGGAGAACGTGAATCAGACGAAAGACTCTTCTCTCTTTAACGCTCGGTTGCTCCTTGCGGGACTGCCACCACTGACGGGAAAAAGAAGTGTTTGGGGGAGTGAGTGACATCGTCGTCGTCACCCTGTAGAGAACTGCACTTGCCTGGACGCGAGAAGATTAAGAATTCTGACCGAGCTCTCGCCAAGAGGCCGAAAAAAACATCCTTTCCATAACCTGAGGTTCTCCGGATTGGGATCGTTCTCCAAGACACTCACCAGTGGGCGATAAAGTAGTTGACGAGGTTGTCGGAGCGTCCACTCAAGAAAATTTTCCAGGTCGACGACCTAAAAGCAGCTGCTCTGTTCAAGCCGACCGAGTTCCCCTCCCCTCCATTCCAGAAGCTCTGGAATGAAGATGTTTACGACGATGTCACAATTATAGGCAAATTCACCGTGGCTCTTTTTTGCCATAGCTGCTGCTCTGGCATGGGATCTGCCCTTCTTTTAACTGACCTGCTTGAACTGCGCTGTCGTGTATGAAGAGCCAATGCTCTGGGGAGATCGATCAACTGCCTCCAGACGCTCTTGCACTCTTAAGACACGTTCACGCCCTGCATACTCACTCCTCATACGTACGTGTGCGAGTTCCCTCAGCACTCAGTGCAGTCGAGGATTGAATTCGAAGAGGTCGCTCAGGGAAGGAAGTTCTTCGGGGACAATTGCGCATTGATCAGTTGATCTCTTTCTGGCCAGAATGCCAATGGCTTGACTGTCACCACCTGTGCAACTTTTCTTCTGCCACTCGCAGACGACAAAAAGTTGCATGCACGTCGAACTCCTCGCCTGTTGCGGCGTCTTCTTCCTACGAGATGTAGGACAAGACTTCCGGCAATCGGGTCAGGGGCGAAGACAAGACGCTTGTTTAGTACATGAGAAACGATCGGCGAAACAAGAGGCGACACATTCTGGAATTCAATCTCTCGTTGAGAGACTCATTTTACCAGCAACTTTCCAGCCGCGCCAAGGTCGTATGCACGTACATATACGTGCGTGCTTGCGCACTTCTCACCACGTCTAGAAGGGAAAAATTGTTAAAAGTGTTCAGCGATGCATAGGAAGTCCGCTCGCATTAACTGAGCATGACGTGTTCGGAGCAGCCGAGTTCCGCTACCTTGAGTCGGGCTAATGGAACTTTCTCCGCTTCATGGTTAAAGATTCCCCACGTGCTCATTTCAACGTGTAGCTCGTACTCCCACGCACGCGGGCGACAGCAGGGAGATCACCACGGCTTCCTTCGTGGACTCACAACGACTGGAAGCACGATGGGGTTTCCCTCGTTCTGACTCGTTGTCCTCCTTGACGTTGGTCTTGACTTCGGTAGCACCCATCTCCTCACATTTTGCGCCGGCTTTTTGATGACTCACACGGTAGGAGAAAGAGAGAGATGTCAAAACAATATCGCGTCTGCTGGAAATAATCGAAGCTCTCTGTCGGAGCCGAAGGTGTTCCTGTCGTTCAGAGAAAAGGGTAAACAGCAGAGCAGATGTGGGACGCTTAAGACGAGCATTGTAGGAATCGTAGCACGAGCATGAACTTTCAAGCGTCATGTTCAATCGTGGGGAGAGAGAATTGAGGGCAGCAAAAGAACTTACAATTCAGGCTTTTGCTCACGTGCTGCCAGAAAGATCACCCCGCCAATGTGTTAGAACGATCGTCTCCTGTGGCTGTGTTACAGTTCTTCTTTCAGCTTTCAAATACATGAACACCCCGTCCTGGTTGTAAGGAAAAGTAAACATGATGCTTCAACTCATGATGATGGTGTGTGTACAATGCCTGAGTTCTGCTGTGTAGTTCCCAATGCCTTGCTTTGAAGACCTTGTCAATATTTGGAGACTAAATGTGAAAAACGCACTTGACGGAGACGTCGGAAAAGCTGCTAATTTAGCACCTGTCATTGTTGATCCTGTCGATCTTCGGTAGGTGTTGGCTTTGGTGCTTCAGAGTAATATGAAGGGCTTCATGGCAAGCTACAGAGACAAGGTGAGATTGGTTTTCACGACTTCTACCGTAGTAGCATTCTTTCTTTATCTTAGGGTGCAGTCAGACTTATGCATCATATATACGGTATAGCTCAATTGCACAGGTCGTTTCTATACGTGGCAACTTCGGTTTTTTCCTAGTTTTTTTCCGGATTTTGCATAACGCAGAACCTCCAAATTTTGTGATGAAATACTTCAAATCGTGGCCGATGGACTGGGTTTTTTTCACATCCACGCGTAACCCAACATTTTTAATACAAGTGACATCGACACTTGGGCAACAGCGGCAGCTTGCACGACGTCTTCATCGAATTCATTGCTGACTACAGGCTTCTCGTGGCAAACTTTCCACAAGGGCTGCCATGTTCAGCATCATGCTAAGTAGGCAAAAGCTCACATTAGGAAATTTGCGGTCACAGCTAAAACTAGAAAAGGTCACCACACAACTGATGCGACCAGTACAAGTACCACGCATGTTTCGCTGTCGTAGCTGACAAGTGTTAGCTCTGTATTCCAGCCATGACAACGACAAATGCGTTTGAGATATGCGTACATATGACAGAGTGGATGCATCCTGAGCTATCTCTCGTCCTCTCACTCGCGCTGACTCCGAAACACCTGTATGAGGCTAGGCCTCCCGACTGCCGCGTGACCAAAGAGTGTGCGTACGTGTGTGCGAGTGGGTCTGGATCTGTGCTTTGTTGCCCGCAAGACGAGGTGGTACTGACGGTGCGGATAAATGGGAAGAAGATTTGAGGGCTGAATAGCTCTTCGGTGAGCGTCGGAGTGATTAATGGCGAATTATGCATGCGTTCCCTCCTCGTCTGCATGCATCGCAGCTGGTGATGCTGCTCGTAGCATCGTCGTTTGCAAGAGATTTCATATGCGCATGAATTTCATCCCACAAAAGAAGGTGTGTGGGCAGCAGCAATTTTCTTCTGCTCACCGAGGACTAACTTGGTCGTACCAGAGATGACTGCGATTAATCGATTAACCGATTCATCGCAGCAGACGTGAAACTCACTTAACTTTTGACGGATCCTTTTAATCGATCACAAACAGATCGATGGCAATGCTGGTGCACCTTTTTCTCTGCCCGAGAAAACGTGAACAGGACTGGAGGGGGCAACAGGACTGCACGGGAAACTACAACTGGTCATGCTGGCCTTGACCTTGGACCAGATTGCGGCAAAAATGCTGCAGTAGCTGATAACCGAGCTACCACGATCATCTGGTCCTGACCAAGCCGAGGAGGCAGTACTTTAGTGGCGTAGAGGGCTGTTGTGTAGAATCTTGTTCTCAACTAAACTATCAGAAATAGCTCGGACCATTTGCTTCACTCCGGTCAGGGTTTTAGGGCTTGTCACTCTCTGTGCACATGGCAAATTTGCTGACTTGTGAAAGAATGACCAGCAGCTATTGCGTAACCACAGGTTGCACCATCTTAGCCAAACTTATGTTGGGTGAAGCATTTTAGACATTAGACTTTCAAAAGATGCCTAAACTTTTGTTACACGAAAAGCCTATGAATACCTAAGTTCCTTCTTTGAAAAGCAGTTCTCTTAGGAACTCCATATGTCTCCGTGTCGAAAACAGGGATGTTGTTAGACACGAAACATAAAAGGACCAAGGGAAAATTTATCGAAATGAAGCGATTAGTCACGGCAGAAGTTGGGCCATTTAAAATGGATAATCGGAATTTTGAAATACCACGTACTAAAACCACCTCTTCGTACAAACGTCTTGAACAGAGGAATCCACGTGTCAGACAAACTACAAGCCGAAACATGTGATTGCACCTGGAGCTGGGGGTGTTTGCTTTTGTCACTACGATGGGTTCTGCGGAGCCCTTGGCCCCCTTGGCCAGTATGGAGGACTTGAGTGTGCTGGCCACGCCCATGTCTACTCCTGGACCCTCACCCAGGACTAGGGCACGATGGAGCCACCAAAGAAACGGAGTTCCAACAGAGCAGAGCAATGGCAATGGAGGACTGTCATCGCAAGAGTGGCCGGTAACAAGTACTCCAAAGAAGATTGTGGACGGAGCAAGATGTCCAGAATGGCAGGAGTCGGCAGTCCCCCAAGGAAACTGTCGCGACAAGAGTTTGGAGCCACCGCACAGGCGGTTTGCCTCTCCTGCGAGGCGAACCAACTTGCTCAAGCAGTCACTCATCAACCAGGCGTATCAGCCGCCGAAGCAGAATGTCCCGCTCATGCTGAACGACGAGGTGATTGCCGGGTCGTACCCCCATCCTTCTCCAGTACGACGGTACCGCAGGTCTCGCCCGCCTCCTGGCTACAGTCGCAGCTGTGATCCTATTCAAGAAGAGGAGATGTCACTGGGCCAGGAGGGCCCTTCTAGAGCTTGGCATTCTGCCAGTGATGACGCCACCGACCGACAAGCGCTCCTGAGACAGCCGCAGGTCCAGTTCTTGACCCCCAGGCGATCCGACTCGCCAAGTTTGGCGTCGGAAGTCAGTCATCATTGGGGATATAGGGTGGCGGCTGCAGAGGAAGAGCTCATGGGCCTGGAAGAGCCTCAGCCACCTGTTGACAGGTACTTGTATGTTCTTCGCAATGTAACGTCAGCAACATGCGTAGAAGACTTATTAGATGTTACTGCAATGATGCTAGGTGCAAATATATGCCTACTTTTACTGGTGAATGTCTTGTGCGGGCTCGTGACATCAGCTATACCCAGTCTCTGACGCGAATTCATATATCTCAAACAGGGACATTTATGGCATCATGACAAGAATCACTATAAAGCTGTAGCAGACTAACGGATACATTATCATTATGAACACTTGTCCGTCCTCATGACTGTGATGTGTTTTCCAGGTTCAACCTGATTTACTTCACGTTCATCCTTCACGGCGTTGGCACCCTAATTCCTTGGAACATGTTCATCAATGCCAAAGAGGTGAGAGCAAACGGATCGATCAAAAGATGAATGAGGCAGCAACAGCACCGGGCCATGTCACCATGGAGAGCCCACTCACATACACGACAAAACCGCAAGCACGCCGGCACTATAGGCTCTCGGCGGAAAGTGCATTGCCTGACATGGCTCTATATCCTCTAACTCGTATATATAACTTCGCTTCCGCCTGTGCTTTACTCCTTCTTAATGCTCTTCTTACTTAGCTCAAGAGAGGAGATTGGTTTAACATGCTGACTGAGGTAAGGAACTGTTGCATGCACGTTGATCTCGCATTCTCTCTCTCTGCCCTATCCTGTCAGTGCATGCCTATAAGAAAGCATGCAGTATTTACACGAACGTGGCACTGCAGCCTGCATCACGCCCACACTACGCTCCTGTCACCATCACAGACACGTTGACAGAGAAAACGGTGCAAGAAAGAGAGCTCAGGTGCAGGAACACCCATCTTCCACGTCTCGTCCTCCCAGGTGTAAATTAGCTTAACATGGAATCTTATTACGGGCCGCCCACCTTGAAGTTTGCTCCCAAAAACATCTTGTGAGTGCGCAAATGGTTCCTTAAAGAAGTCTAGAGCGGCGACTCCGCACAGCAGCTCGTCCCTTTGTCCATTGCTGACAATCTAGGCGATGAGATGACTGTAGAGACGGTCAAAGTATGCTTCAGAATCGACGAGCTGTGCTCTAAAATATGGTTAACAAATATATGCTTGAAAATTCTAGTCACACACGCGAGTGAGAGAGGAAAACTAACGATCTTTCCCTAACTTCACATAGCATTATTTTATAATTGCAAGGGTATGTTGAAGAAAAAGGTCAATGTTAGGCGAATTTACACTCATGCTATCCTTCCTGCAGTGGCTCGTCTTCTTGCACCGAGCTTTAATTCTTTATTCTAGGACCCCAAGATTCCTCCTCATGTTATCCTCGTTAATTGATGTTTTGTGACCTTATACAAGGAAGGTTAAACATAACACGGAATACTCTTTATATAACCTTATACGGCAATCTCTACCTGTGAATTTTTTGTGAATGATGTTTAGACGTTTCCGAACAACTTATGTTTATTTCATGTCAACCAATTTTTAACGCCAGGGACACCACAAGCACTTATAGAGAAGTGCCCTGTTTGCCCTTAGCAGTACACAGTTTTTGGGCATGTTCTGGTCTTCATTGAGGATGAAACCTACTCCACTGAAGGCGAAACTAATGGCGTCACTTAAATCACTGATGGCGATTTGCTGATCCTGCTTGTGGTGTGTCTTGTGTTAAAGATCAGTTGCCACGAAGTGAACAGAAGTTGTTTGGAAGGGTCTATAGATAACCTACAATAAATCCACACCTACAGGTTGTCATGTAAGGATATGCAAAGAGTGTTCATTCTGTCTTCATTTGAAATGCCAACATTGCAGGTTGCAAAGATTAACCACAATTGAGTCATTTCAAAGAAGGCCTACTCAAAGTGCTAATTTCTCCCTCCAATGCGATCTTCATTGCCATTCCCTCACTTCAGAACAGTTAGAAAAAATACTTGTAGAAAAAGGTCCCTTTAAAAAGTTGCATAAATCCCAAATACGGGGTGTTGTACCCACGTAGTCCAACCAATGTTGCTTGAAGTATGTACAGAACGACATCAACTACAGGAAGAGTATTTTTCCCCAGTATTTTGTGGACTACAAACTGGTGTCCAACTACACAAAGGAAGACGCCATCCCCTATGCTACCTACTTCCTGCAATACATCGGATTCGCAGCGCAAGTGCCCAACGTCATTTTCAACTGGATCAACATCTTCCTGAATGTCAGGTATTCCACACCACACTAAAGTCTCTCCAGTAGCTGTGTGTACATCCATGTCCGAACTACTGTAGCGGCACGCTAACCAGTCGAGTAGTATGGACGCTATTTATCGAGGTGGTCATATTCGTGGTGACCATCGTACTCGCCATGATCGACTCGTCCACTTGGCCGGGAATCTTCTTCTACCTCACTATCTTCAGCGTGGTCATCCTCAACAGTGAGTGGAGCAACGTAGCTGTCCTTACTGACTGCATAATCTGCTCTCTCTCTCGCTCGCTCGCTCTTTTTCTCCTCCTGCCACCAAGTGGTCAACGGCATCTACCAGAACACCGTGTACGGCCTGGCGGCGAAGCTGCCGTTCAAGTACACCGGCGCAGTCGTCTTGGGATCGGTGAGAAATCTGCTATAACAATTGATGAGGTAGTTTGGCAAAATCAGTCAGTCAAAACCGATTAAAGCAAGCAATGTCATAGCATGGGCGTCTGTAACCGTGATATCTGATATCCGCAAATTGGAGCCCAGACCGTACTTCGTTCCTGGTCAGTGATGTCAACATGTCGAGGGTGTTTATTCTGCAAGCCAAACACCAGAATGAGGATCCGACATGCGTCATGGCAAGAGCAGGGAGACGTTGTTCCCTGTTGCTTCCCCCCCTCTTTTAAAGCACTTTTCGGACTTTCTATGTACTTTAGCGAAAGAAGCAACTTCGTTTGGTTGCAGGGCTCGCGGCTTCAGATAGTCCACGGTTGACATGAAATATTCATATGGACCTGTAGAACAGTGATCTGTGAAGAGAAATTTTTCTCAGCGCAATCTCAGCAATGTAATACCCGCTTAATACACAGCTGCATCAAGCTGTGAGATATCATAGAACCTCCGCCCAGCTATACATTACATATTTGAGGGGTTGCAAATGGAGAAATGAGAGAGATCGAGTGAAAGTGAGGTCACAGAATGGTTGACAGACAGCTGTATTCAGCTGTAAAGAACTTGTTGAAGGTAGACTGCTTCAATTATGGATCGAGACATCTCTCGACATCATTTTCAAGCTGCAAAAGCTGGGAAAACTCCAAATTTTGAGTACTCGTCCTGTGTTTAGTATGTTCATGGCCAATCTCACGGCTGATGGTCACAAAAAGAGGTGAATTTTGGCTTCGTCAGGAGCAGGATTAAAACAGGATTTTGGGACCTGCAACATTAAGCGAGGACTACTGTATTAAAGGACGTGCAGGGAACGACGAAAGAGATTTAAGGGGTCTCCATGGAATAATTCTTTTTTTTTTTTCGTCCAAAACAACACAGAACTTAAGTGGCACCATCATTGCGGTGATCAACTTGATCTCGATCGCGATGGCGCCCAACCCACGCACAGCTGCCATCTACTACTTCATCACGGCGCTCTTCATCCTGCTCGCGTGCTTTGACACGTACTTCGCACTCCCTCTCAATGTATGACACGCGGCTGTCGGGTTGTTTATGAATCACTGTCAACTTTTCTTCTTGTTCTTGTCAGCGCTTCTTCCGTTACCATGACCATATGTACAACAGCGCGTTGCTGGAGAAGAAGAAGCGTAGCGTGGTCCACGCCATCCCCTACTGGAGCGTCTTCAAGCGGTGCTTCCCGCAGTGCTTCAATGTCTTCTTCACGTTCTTCGTCACCCTCGCCATCTTTCCGGCCGTTCATGCTGGTAAGAATGCGATGAGAGATATTTATTACATATATTTCAACAAACATACACCTACATAAGAGTTCGATGAAGAGCCAAGTGGTTTAATTTTGGAACTGGAGGCTTTTGTGACGGGGAAACTTCTCCACTTGCTACTACTCCACGTTCTGCGTACAGCTGGGAAGTGTTGCAATTCCCCACTGCTTATAAGATCTTGATAAAAAGGGAAGGTGTGAATTCACACTTTACATCTCCAGCCCCTCTGGATTAGTGATGCATGTTTAAAGTTTTAGCCTCCTAGACAACCTAAGCCTGATCGAAACCCGACCGAAACCTGACTGAAACCTGACCTAACCCAAACCTAATCAAAACCTAATCTAAACCTGACCTAATGCTCAAGCTCAGAGCCATGCTCGAGATCACTAACACACTTACTGACTCTCGTCACCATCTCTGACTGAACTGACTTCAAGTTGGCATCTCTGGCCGAGCTCAGTGCACTTGAGCTCAACTCAGCCCCAACAGGTTCGATCATTTATCTTTCTTTGAGAGCTTGTGACAAAAACGTGTGTAAAGTTACTTTACGTCAAATTGTTCATTTTGCATTCATTTCGTCAGTACTAAGGAGGTCTAGAAAAGAACTATTTTACAACACAGCTTATCTACTGAGAGCGTGTGGTAAAGATGTTTACGACGCGCTCCCAGTATATAAGCAGTGTGGAAAAGTAGAGGGGAAAAAAGCCCAAATGGGGCCACTAATATGTGGGAAATGCAGTGCGACCAGATACGAAGTAATCCGAGCTGGAGCGACATTGCAGTGTGTTCTTTTCTCATCTGCCTTAGTATACATGCCTTTGGCGATTGGCATAAATGAACAATGTGACGTAAACAACGGTACATGCATTTGGTCGGCCTCGGTCTTTGCATCCCCCATTGCTGCCCTCGTTTCTCGGGCAGCAAACCTTCGGGCTGCAAAGACCTCGGGTTTGTAAGATGCTACTTTACCAAATCCACGTAATGTAGTATGATTTTGAATGGGAGTAGAGAAAATGGAACCTACTTATACTCTCACAAACACTTTGCAGTTCAGAAAATCATACTTTAAAGCCTTTTAGTCTGATTCTGTAGAATACATAACTTTATAGTACGACAAGTGAGAGCAGCAGTCGAGGCCAGCCTAGTTCAGGCAACGCACTGAATGAATATTTCTCATAGTGCCACAAAAATTGTGAAATGAAATTGATGTCAAATTACAAATTGCGTCACAGTAAGTGGGCTTGATTGCCTTCAATTAATTCTCACCATTTCATATGTCCTCGGTTTTATAGTGTCCTTGGCTTCTATTTGAGACTGTAAAAGCTTAAGATCATTTTTTTCAAAATTTCAATGAAAAGAATATTCTTCTGAATTTTTTTTGAGTGATCACACAGTTTTGCGTTGTTTTGGACGTACTCTTGATTCCAAGACGGACCAAACATACTAATCCACTGGATCGGTTAATAAATTTTGGTTACAGATGTACAGTAATTTTAAGGAAGGAACAAGTTGTACTGACACTCTCGTTCTTACTCTTGCAGAGATCCGCTGCATCCATCCCGAGTTCCCCATTGCTTCCAAGTACTTCTCCGCCATCACGTGCTTCCTGACCTTCAACCTCTGTGCCGTGATTGGGAATCTGCTGCCCGGAATATTGAAATGGGTGAGGGACCTTTTCGAGTAGCGTGACGACATCAGTCTGGTGTCGTGATCCGTGACGTCCGTTCTCAGAAATAATGCATGGCATTCGCCTTACACTACTCAATCAGTCCTCGAAGACCTGACTTCTCCACAAGGAAGCAAAGCTTCAATTGGAATGGCTAATGTTCATTTCAGGTGGTATTTCCACCCGCGAAATTTCCCACACCTGACTTATGTTCTCACTCACACACCTGCGAACACGCGAATCATACGCAAGGACAACAGGGCGTGGCCTTTTTGGCAACACCACATCACAAGATCCTGAGTGGAGCTCTTTGCCTTTTGAGGTGTGGTACTCGAGAACGTACTCCCCACCAGCCTTGAGTGATGCTCGTACGACTGAGAGGCACATTCATGAGTGCAGACGAAACCGTCGGCGTCGCATACCTGTGCTGAACGTTCCGCATACTCGCACTACACAAGTCGAGTCGCAGCTAATACGAGGGAGGGATAGACCTGAGACCTGCTCAAGGCCCTTTCGGGCTCGACCTGACCCGGGCTCGACCTGACCCGGGCTCGACCTGACCCGGGCTCGACCTGACCCGGGCTCCATGAGTCCTCTGCCTCGGCCTCTTTGTCTGCCTCGGCATGTCATAGATAGCCATGCCAAGAGGTATAGCTAAGCCTTTTGACCAATAGTCAATAGGCTGATCTAATAACCTCCTCTCGGGTTGAAACTAGTGTTCAAGTCGATTAACCGATCAATCGATTTTTAGTTGAGGTTTTCACTGGAATAACTAATCGAACAAATTTGTTTCAATCAATTAAATTGTGCCTCCAATACAGTACAGTGTACAGATGAGGTGAAGTCATGTCCACAGCTAATCTTTACACTCCAAGGACTGTATATTTACTGGTATCAAAATTTTTCTTGTCTGCTCCAGAATGAGATTAATTAAAGGGATAACTAAACTCATGCATGATTTTCAGGCTTGTGGGCATTTGCCAAAATTTTGAGTGGCCTCACTTCTGCGCTCGTTGGGATATTTTGACATTAGACATTTGCAGGGATTCAAACACAAGCATACGTTTGTTTGACATTTGACATTCATAAGGATGATATCGGCTGCGATCACACACACACACACACACACACCCATGCATACACACACACATGTACATTGGGCCAAAATATGAGCATCTCATTTTAGTTGAAATTAATCGATTAATTGGTTAAAATAAGCAACTTTAGTTGGTCCTCCAGATTAATCGAAACTCGAACACTAGTTTGAAACCAGTTGACCAACCCTGCCAACGGCCCTAGTCGTGGTCTCCTCTGCCGTTG
>JAAUXU010004366.1_pt1 | contig 16105 bp, 7 predicted proteins | sample 7278151 | NCBI WGS metagenome assembly JAAUXU01 (sample SAMN14350113, study PRJNA611818) | marine sediment metagenome | isolation source: surface marine sediment (1.8m) | place: French Polynesia: Moorea | collected 2018-08 | reverse complement strand
TGGCAACCCTTTATCTGCTTCAGCTTTGCTGCGGCAGACAAAGTCCGGCCTTCTGATCCTCGGGGTCAGCACAATAAAGTCGACTCAAAAAGTTCTCGTTCTAGACGGGACCCAAATAGCTTTTCTTCTCTGGAAAAAAGTCTTCTTTCCGCTTATTTTATACTTTTCTCACCGATGTTCCATTCTTTTCGCTCAAATTTTTTAACATGGGCAAACCTTTCCTCAAATAGTAACATTGAGGGAGAGATAGAGATAGAAAAGAGAGAATAACTCTACTTATTGTTTATCAAACTAATAATCTTTTTTCTGTCAGAAGATCTCTGTCAGCGAAAGAAAATTACTCTATTGACGAATTCTCTCTTGCCAATTTCTCGTCCTGCCGAAATGAAATCGACGTTTTCCAAGTCGTGGTCCAGCAAGCTGGAAGGGAGAACAACCTCTGACCGACGATGTCGGCGGCCGACGAGCACTCCGACGACCACGACAGCGACGAGGCCGAGTACGTCAGATTCGCCGACGGAGAGAATCGCGAGTGCGCAGTTGGTACATGTATTGATCAACACGCGAACTCACACACGAATCCGTGCAACGAGGAGCAGTCGTCTGCTATGAGTTCGCTTTGGATAATTGTACTCATGAGCTCCAGGTAGTGGCACTGCTGGACACTCCTGACCGCAATTTTCATTTGGGCTATTCTGGAGAGGGCAACACCATTTCCCCTGTGGATATGCAGACCATTCCAGCATGTGGAGCTGTTCATCACCTGGCTAAAGTCTTACCACGTAAGTCCTTGGGCGCTACAAACGCTGTCGTCGCAGTCAACTCCGAGGTCGTTGAACAGACTCAACCACACCTTGCCGGTCAGTCCTGCAGCGGCGTCATGGAGTGAAAAGCTCGTCAGATGGACAAGTCAACGTCCTCGGTTAACGTGATCACCTGCTATAGATTGGAGTTGCTGCATATGCATCAGCCTCGAGTAGTCGTCGAGCGACGCCAGGGTCCCCCCCCACGCCTCGCATTGAGCCAGGGAGTCGGCTCGGTTCGTCGGGGTGGTGCTGACCTTGTAGCCGACGACATTGAAGCCGGTGGCAGTAGGTGCGTTCGGGCATGGATCTGGAGGTCATTCAACGATCATAATGATGCAGCTCGATGACACGAGAATGTACTTACAGGGGCCTAGGGTCGTGGTGGTGGTGGTGGTCGTCGTCGTCGTGGTCGTCGTGGTCGTCGTCGTGGTCGTCGTGGTCGGACAGTGCAGCCCCGTGCCACCCACGCAAGCCTCATACTCGTTCTGCGGGCTGAGGGGGCAATCTCCTGGCACCAGGGGGTGACCAGGAGAGAACTGGTCAATGCACTCTCTGGCCCTCTTTCTGATGTCGCACTCGCAGTTGCTCCAGGCGGACCAATCGCCGTACTCTAGTTACACACACGTATGTTGGGTCTTTTCTTCACAATGACACACTAACGTTACAGCATGAGGGCAGCTACTACCGTATCTGGCGTTCAGGTACTCCTGCACCAGGTCGCTTCCTTCGATGAGGACGCACTCCAGCGAGGTCAGGTCGAGCTTGTGCCACACCTGCCGGTCGATCCTCACCGCCTTGTGGTTTGCGACCCCGCATCCGGTCCCGCGCACAAACCACTTGTCCGGGATGCGATGGACGAGTTCAGCAGATCGGAACAGTTGGAGTCCATGGAGACAAGAAACGCTGATCAAGAGGAAGAAGACAACAAGCTTAGCCGTCGTCGTCATGTCCGTGAACATCTGCAACAAGTCCATAAACAGCAACGGTTATTAAGGCGTATATAACGTAAGGCAGCCTATTGGGAGTAGCAATCCATGACTTACGAATGTGGAAAGTGAACCTCGGTTTTGGCCTCAAAATGGCCTCAGAAATAAAGTGGTATTCATGTAAATTCGACGGTTTGTGACAAGTGGTGTCTACTGACCAAGTTTGGGGACGATCAGTCCAGCGGTTGGAACGCCAATCTCGTGACAGACTGACTCACAGACAGGGAATATACGAACGGAGCACTTTACAGGATCCATCAAAAGTTCTCTTGCCCCAACTTACAAGCTAGAAATTAATAAGATACCATATTTTATGGCTCCCTTGTTTTTCCGATCATTGACGCATTGTTTGTGATCAAATCTTTGCTCCAACTTATAGTCATCACCATAGAGGCGAGAAGCCAAATCAAACGTTCCCAAGCGCCTCTTGGAGCCCAAGGTCAACTAGATGCTTGTCAAGAGGACCATGGATCGCTTCAAGGAGACAAATGGCATTCAGGATCATCCTCGTCCTGGTCGCCCAAGGACAGCTCACGCTCGGGGTGCGATCAAAGCCATCCAGAAGAGAATCAGGCCGAAGCCAAGACACAATAGCCAAGGATGTCAGCCTCATCAGAGAGAAGAATGTGCAGAATGGACCTTCAGACTCACCCCTACCTCTTCAACAATGCCAACTCCTTTCTGAGACTGCAAGGGACAAAAGCCCGGCTCAGGTGAGGTTCCTCATGAAAAAGGTGTATTCTAGAACGGCCACAAACATTGGTCTTCTCAGACAGATAGCTTTTTACTGTCCAGCAGGCCTACAACAGCCAGAATGACTGGGTTTTGGTGTAATCAACATTCAAGATCCCTCCAGGTGCTGGAACCGTCAGCAGCACTCAGGAACCAGCATCACTTGTGATGTGGGCTGCTGTGATGACCACGAAGAAGTTTATTTTTGTTTTTGTGCTCTCTGGTTTCAAGGGCAACTCAAAGGATTGCATCAGCACCATCCCGGGGAGGGAGGTCTAAAGCTCAGGAACACTTCCAAACTGATCCATAGACCTACTTCTAGCAAGATGGAGCACAATCCCACACATCGAACAAGATCCACAAGTGATGCAAGAACCACCTCCCGGCATTCTGGCCCAATGACAAATGGCCTCCATCATCTTGAACCCAATGGAATTTTGCTTGAAGTCCACTCTGGAAGCCAGGGCGTGCAGCACAGTGTGCTAGGTTTAATAGACTAGGGACATTTTCATATGGAAGCCAATATGGAACTGAGATTGGTTCCTTCCTTCAACTAGAAAAGGCTGATTGATTGACTCTGCTAAATTTACTTCAGAGGTTTCTGTTTAAAACAGGGGGAAAAGTCTATTTTGACAATATTAAAGTTGGCTTTTAAGAAGTTTCAATAATTGAGCCATGTGAAGGAGTGACGATCAACAAACTGTTGCCATCAAAATGATTAAATCTTGTTTACGAATGCTGGACCCAAGTGAATCTAAATAATCCATATTGAGTTACTTCTTTGGGTCATGACCTAATCTTTTTCGGAACAAGACTTCCAAGGCCGCCCTCAGGCTGTGGTCAAGGCCCAAAAATGTCACTAGCAATCAAAAGTTCAGGTTCGTTTAAGACACAATTTTGAAATGAGATCAGACTTCTTTGTACAGTTCATTCATGATTATTGCATCTCCGGCCTTTAGCAAACGCCCTGAATCATTATGTGCAGCTCCAAGTAGACGAGAAGCCCGCAGAAGACATCGAAATTGATCTCCGTGATCTGTGGTCCTGATAAAGCTAGAGAGGTAATATTTCTACAGCACACAGTATGTAACTGTATAGCCAAGCTCTTTGTGAAACCAACCAGTTCTCCATCTCAGTGTAGGACATGGCCATGTCGATCCACACGTAGACAGCGCAGAGCATGGAGCAAAAACAGCACAGGGAGGAGATGGACTTGGGCATTTTTCAGATCAACCCTTAAACCAAAGCCACGTCCAAGCTTCAACATTTGGAGTCATGATTTGGCATTGTCTGTTCTTCTCCTTGACGTTGCGTTGTCGCTCAGGCTTCATGAATGTTCAGCACCGCAGTTTAAAGCTCGGTGATGACGTTATCAGCTCTGCATTACAGTGGTCGCCGCTTAATGGGACTGAACAGAACTGTGCAATTAACCGGAGTGTGCATTGTCACCTGCCTTTGAACTGAAACAGCAAATTTCATTGAGAATGACTCCAATTTGAGTATTCTGGCACATTCTAGGGAACACTGACTAACAATAGCACATTTTAGAACATCGACTTCGACAGCAGTCGAAGTCCTGCTCAGATCCTCCGGGTCAGACCTGCCACAAGAAAGACCTGGTTGGACCAGCCAGCACCTCTTTCAGGATTGTGGGACCAGCACGGCCCAGATCCAACAACCTGACTCAGGGTGAGACTGATGTAGGCCCGACTAAGTTTTAGGTTGGGACAACAGAAGCTGACCTTTCCCAATCCTTAGGTGAGCTGAACACTAAGTTGTGCTGGCAATGATGGAAAAATCCTCACCACCGTTACTGGACCAGGATTGCCGTTTATTATAAGGGATGATAGACCACCAGCCGCAGGAAAGTCGACGGCCAATCTCATCATCATTCACACCCTCACTGCTGAGGAGGAATTCTGCTTGTTGCTCTCTCAGTAATAACTTTAGCAACCGCTAGGTGGAGTAATGCAATACCTGGCTTTTGTGTTCACCACTTGATCCCATGCAAAGGACTCTTGCAGATGGATGTGGTGTCCCTGAAGTGACACTGCCAGCAATAACACACTTGTGCACTCTGAGTTGACTGAGGTCAGCTTTGACCACTGCTCTCGCCTGAAATGAAGACTGACCCGAAGTGAGGCCACCCGCAGACCCATTTGTTGCTGCCTTCGAACGAGCGTCCTCGTCGGTTCCCACCGAGTTGTTGGACTCCCACATGAACAGCAATCAACGTTCTCTAGAGCAAATGCGACGTGAAAGGTGGGCATTTTCGAGCAGGCCCAATTGAACATTGGGGAAGTCGATGTCTTCCCCCACCTCGTTGAGGATCTTTTTTTTGCGGGTGCTCAAAATTTGGGTTTCTCACATTGATCATCATTACTTTTGACAATCTCAAAAAGTCGCTGTCACGACTTAAGCTCGTCTTGTGACTGAGTCTTCATTTCTAGTCCACCAAAGAAAAGAAACTTTCATCCATAAGAATTAGGCTATGAACAAAAGATGATTTCATTGAAGCAACCATCAGATGACACTGTTCAAGTATCAAAAATGTGCTGCAGGCCCACAAAATTCTACTGCAGCAGACCTAAAGATCTTGGACTGTTCTGCTTTACAACTTAAATTTCTATCATTTCTTCAGGGAAAAGAAAGCTTGAGGAAACTTCTTCTTAAAATGTAATAGTCTCTTTTTTTGTCAATTCTTACTGAATGACTCGTCATACAGTGTGTTTGGACAGTCCTGCGCTAGTTTTAAAAGTTATTCTAGCACTTACAGGGCAGATTCGAGGCCTGATTTTTTAAAGCTGTGCGAGCTCCAAAAGTGAAGTCACTGTATTGTGTGCACTGTACAAAAAAGTCCAAGTCAAGGGAACATTTTCAACCATTGTAGCGGGGAAACATCAGAAGTTAAACCGAATGAAACTTTATGTGGGGACACAAGACTGAATGAAATTTAAGATTGCATTAAAACTGGGAGTATTGCCCAGATATGTTACGGTATTTCCTGCACGTATATAGGGTGGAATCATTACATCAGGATCATATTTTTCCCTGAATTGTTTGCTGTGACAATTGCGTTGATGTAAGACTTTGGAAGATCAAGCATCGAATGGCGCCCAAGTCAGCCCTCTAAGCGCTAATTCAACCACTAGAACTAGCACAGGACTATTCAAACATACTGTATGATCAGAATTGCTGAGTCTAAAGGAATGTTCAATGGAACTGTTGTTCAACATCCTTGGAAAGAAGAGCTGAATCAAATGGAAAAACCTTAAGCCTGCGCGAATAAAGAACAACAACGACCTCCCCAAGCGGTATCGATTCTTGGAGCGCAGACGTGCGTGTTGAAGCTGTTTTTGTACTCGTCCACGATGCCCTTTTAAAGCCCGAGAGCAGCGAACGACGTCAAAAATGTTGTTCTACGCGTGGACGTTGATGTGCGTCGACCTCGTCAAGAGCGACGTCGCCCCTCTCGTGAAAGGGATCTTGGACTCGAGAGCCTTCGAGGTCTTGGTGGTGTCAGAGGCGTTTAGACAAAGCTTGAGCTTCCCGCTGGCCCAGACAGGGATCCCGGTGACTTTGATTTCTCCTTCTGGTGCCGCCGCCATCGAAGAGAAGCATGAATGCGTTGACAACATCTACCAGGTGAGTCTGCAGCGGATGACGAGGTGGCCCAAGCTGTACCTGTTCGCCCCCACCAACGACCCCGGCGAGATAGTGGCCTCTCTGAACATGCTGAACGCGTCCATCGCCAGGTGCTCTCTCTTCATCAGGACGGGATCCTTCCACATGGACAACGTCATTTTGTTCCTGAACCCAACGGCAGAGCAAGAAGAGCTCATTTTTAGTGACAAAGAAATCAGAAGGCATCGCCGAACTGGAGTGCTGACAGAAACTACTGGATCGTTTATTCTCAAGAGATTCAACTTGTACGCCGGGGAGGTCGCCACATCCGTGCTGAGGAAGAACAGCAGCTTGGGGGACATCAGTGACATCTTCCCTGATTTCGACATGGACGGCTACACCCTTAGGGTCAGCGGGACTCCCCACGATATCTTCTTGACCGCTGACAAGCGCCCCCATCCTCTCTCCAACAAGCAGCTGTACGAGAACTACGGGGGCTTTGAGATGGAGATGCTCAGAACTGTGGCAGACCGATTGAACTTCACGTACGTCATGTACAACCCTGAAGATGGCGCCTCTGGAGACCACATCAACGGCAATTGGACCGGCCACTTCCTGGACATCATCAACGAGCGAGTTGACCTCGTCATTGGCGCCATCATGATCAGTGATCACAGACTACTGGTCGGTCTGGAGTCACCATGCCATCCCGTTATTAATTGTAACGTTTCTCTTTCTCCTACTAGGTGATGAGGACCACCTTGGCCAGTGGCAAGGACATGATGGTCTTCGTCACCAGAGCTCCCACTCCGACGACCGCGATGTTCACCATCTTGTACCCACTGTCCCTTGAAGTCTGGCTGGCCGTGCTCGTCAGTCTGCTGCTGGTCCAGCTGGCCCTGTATCTGGTGTCCAACTTGGAGGAAAGGTTGGTAGGTCTCAATCTCTACCAGTGGTCCACCTACGCCAAGGCCGGTTGGTACGGCTTCGCCGCTCTCATCGGGGAGAACATCACGCACGGCATCAAGGTGACGACGGCGACTGCCTGGGCGACGAGGTTAAAAAAGCAGAGATTGAACGCATCCTGCGGCTCCGGCGGCTGTAGCACCAACCTCGTTTAGGTGTATTATTGGCTCTTGGCTCGGCTTCTCCTTGGTCTTCAGCACCGGCTTCGGCAGCAACCTGAGAGCTTTTCTTCTCCATGCCAGCTATGAGAAGCCAATCAGCACTCTCAAGGACGTGGTGGAGAGTGGAATCCCTTGGGAAATGGTGCTGTCCGGCCAGGAGGCTGAGACGGACATCGCCAACGCCCAAGATCCCATCCTCAAGACCATATGGGAGGAGAAGATCCCTCTCGTGGACACTAATATTGATCTTGCGCTGGACAGGGTGGGTAGGAAGATTTTAAATGAGTATAACTCTTCAACTGAATGGCAACGCTGACGCTCCCGTTGAATGATGATGCCCTCTGACCTTAACACTGTTAAGGTTGTTAAGTGTTAAGGTCAGTGTGATGCCCCCAGTCATCTTCATCCACGGAAATAAGGTTTGGCAATATTTTTGGCGAGACTCTGTTTCAGTTGCAACGGGTGCTGAAAGGCGACGTGATTCATCTGGAGTGGGAGACCGTGATGGACACCGCGATCTCCATGGGCTTCACCCGCCCGAACGGGGAGCGCCTGCTCCAAACCTCTAAGGAGCCCATTGTGGGCAGCGGGTCCGCACTCACCGTGTGGGGACTGTACCCACTCAACCCCTGGCTGGAGAGGATCAACGACGTCATCTTCATCATGGTGGAGTCGGGGTTGATAAGGCACTGGAAGGAGACGACCAGGGTGGGTGTGGCGTTTCACCGAGTCCCCGCCTTTAACTTCAGGAACACTTATTTTCTTCAGGCCTCGTTCAAGAAGTCCCTGCCGTTGCCCGTGGAGGAGCAGAAGGTCGCGTTTGCGCCGAAGGACGTCAAGGGGATCTTCGGACTCTTTGCACTTACACTCGCCTGTGGTGCACTCATTTTTTTATGGGAAAAGATGAGCAGCAAACGCCCTCTCCCCCTCAAAAAACATGAGCTGCTTATGCTCAATATCTTTGGTTAATGCTTAACTCAACCTTAGAACCTTATCTGTGAGGATGAGAATTGCTGAAATCGGCGTAGCATAAAAAAAAGTAACTGCTGATCCCAGATTTGCGACCTGTTATTCTTGAGCTCGTTTGCGAGGTTCCGTGATAGAATCGCTGTCCAGAATCTTCTCTGGATGTGTGAAACAGGGTTGCCAAGCAGCACCACGATGCCGACAGTCATAGTCTTGTCCGCCAGTTCCATGTTATGCAAAGCTCACCTTCCACTTGGACACTACTCAACCAAACTTTGACCCCCTGGGATGACCTTGACATTATGCACTGTTTTTTTTTGTGTCACCAGACGAAGTCAATAAACAACTCTCAACCCTTGCTTCATTGACTACCAGAGTGAGGACAGCAGCAGCAGCACCTTCCAAAGCAACAACACACAGTTGACTTCGTCCCGTTCGTGACCTTGAGAACGAAGGCGTCTCCGACGTCCAACATGATCCAGGTCTGGGCTCGAGTCTTCGTCGTTGCTCTGACAGCAGCTGGAGGAGGTGAGAGAGGAAGACGTTGGTGCTGATTCTCATCTGGTCCCTGTTTTCACCCTTCCCCGCCCCACCACTTTTCTAGAGGGCTTCCTGCGCTGTGGGAAGAACTCCTTCTTCGACAATGAGTCCTTCTTCACGTGCCCCCGCCCCTTCGACGACGTCGACGAGATCTACTGCTGCGGCACTGGAGACGACACCTTCTGCTGCGCCGATCCCGACGCGCCCTTGGACTCCATTGGAAGGCAGTAAGCGGCTGCAGATCCCATGCTTGAGGAAGATGTATTATAGACACATCAATAACATTTGCCCTGAAGCCTGCACGTCATTTAACTGGGGAAGAGTAGTTGAGAATGTCTAATCTCTAATTTTGCCAGATTTCTGCTATCTGCAGATAGGTTAGGCCTAGCTAATGTGAAGCTGTGTACAACAAGTCTGCCTTGACTCAGCTTGCCCAAGTGCACAGAGGCAGACAAGAAGTCCCAATGGTTGTACGGACTTCACATGTCTCCATCCAACTGGGCTTGAGTTTCAAACACACCAGTTCTGGCTTAGTCATTTCACCCACGTTGTCTTACAGATGAGTCTTTCTGTCACGTGGACAATACAATAGTCCAAAATGTTGTGTATTAGGCGATTTCAACAAAATGGTCAGTCCTTTACTGCATCCATTTCTCTGTATAATGTGCACTTTTTCTCTTCTTTCATAGATTAGAAAAAACTGTCAGCTACAACGTGAGTGCACTTCATGGCAGCAACTTTCAGAGGTACCTAAAATTGACGTTGCACAGGTTGACAAATATTTTCACTTATTGCTGAAAAGTTTGGTGTGAGGTTTGTTGATTCACTGTATGCGAGTTGCGCTGTTGCACGTTTGAAGGAGCAATCGTTCATCTTCCTCGACCCTAGAACTGTGGTCTGGTGCACAAGTACAGTGGGGTTTGCTTAACAGGGCATGGCTTGCTATCAGTCTGGAGCCTTCTTGTCATGGCCAACATTCAGTAGAAAGGTCACGCTGTTGACGCAGAATATGACCTTTCACCAATCAGGAGGACTAGAATAGCATGGATGGTGTAGACAGAAGGACACGAATGATTTCACAGTAGGCCCTGAAGTGCTTTCCTCCTAAACATTGCGTTATCCACCATTAGTAGGATGTGTAAGGTCGTTTAAAGTTGACACCAGCTGCACGGGGTGCTGAAAACGGACGGAGGCTCTGTCTTAAAAGACTCTTTATACGATGAAAACAGTGTCTCGGTGGTTGGAGGCTTCAACAACTATATCATTCAACACAAAGCAAACATAAATAACCAGAAAAATCCAACATGTCCGTTATCTGTCAGGATGTCACTGACCGCTATCACTGTGCCCAAGTTCCAGCTGGCAGGATCATTTCAACTGGGATCCCCAAGTCGACATATGTAGTCATAAGCAGCAAAGTTATTTTGTCTGGCTACAGTAGCTCCCTCAACGTTGCAAGTTCAGCAAAACCATTAATTGTTTGATGAAGGTATAAGAAAGGAAATTCCCATTTTGCTTTGCACATCCTTCATTATGTAGTCGCTGACAAGGAACAACTTCAGGTTCGTGACGATGCTTCAAGCAAGGTCCACCACTGCACTTAGACTTCGGTCCCATCCAAGACTATAGTGCGCTCCAGACTAAGCCTGAATGTTTCTTCCAGACTTGGCAAGATGATCGGCATCATCATTGTCGTGCTGATGCTGCTCTTGGTGCTGGCCGCCGTGTTGTGCTGCTGCTGTTGCCCGTTCTGCCTCCTGGCCAAGAGGAGGAAGAGAGGTGCTGTGCTCAGGACAGGACCAGGTAGGACCAACTACTTCTTTTTCTCACTGAAATCACGGAGAAAAATCGTTCCAGCAGCAGTGCCTCAGCCTCCACCAGGCTATCAACAGCCTCCAGCGGTGCCTCAGCCTCCACCGGGCTATCAACAGCCTCCAGGTCAAGGCCAGTTTCTTCCACCGGTACCTACACAACAGCTACAGCAACAGCAGGGTTACTGGCCACCTCCTGTGAACCCTCCCTATACATTCCAACAACCTGGTCAGGAGCAACAGCCGCGGTGGCCACAGCAACCTCAAACTCAACCCGGTCCTCCAGAGCCTCAGCCTCCACCCTACCAGCCTGAGGCATATCAGAGCCAACCTGCCTTCAATCCTTCTTTTCAGTGAGGCAATGACCAGGAGTCGCAGATCTGAACAATTTGCAAAGTATTACGCTTAGCCCTCAAAATAATCATTGCCTTGAGTCCATGATAACTGTGTGAATGAAGACAAATACAAAGAATCACGTCATCGTTGTTATGAAGAGCATGATGATACTGTGTGAGTTTCATGGGAGAGTCCAGACGTTTCCAGGTCCATTTGAACGGGGCAGAAGCTCGTGAAGAAGTGCTAGAGGCTCTCCACTTCTTCTAGCAGAGGCTCCCTGACAGTGCTCAAGCGCCCAGCTGTCTCCATCACTGAAGCAGCAGGAATTCTGAGTCCTGGAGATCACAACAAAGAGCTAAGGTCTGGAGACCCTGGCAAGTGGCTGCTATTTCTCTGATCTCAACCAGAGTCTCACTGCATCATGTAAAGTAGTATCAGAAAGTTTGAGAAATAAAAACAAAAGTATTTTTATTAATATGACCCCGAAAGGTTTTTTATGTCCATGCCTCATGAAAGAATTGAGTCAGTTCTGTCCACGTTAGCAAGGGGAACAAAGAAACTAATTTTGTATTTTTTCTTGTCTTTTATCTAGGGTTTAGGTTTTCAAGTGGTTTTGCCACAGTCTCCTCATGCCTCATATTTCAGTTCAATGGATCTTCTTCCGTACATTGGTTCAAACAGGGTGTGACGAAATCACTTGCTTGCCTGGGCCCTAATTATACCAGTCACTTCACTTGTTCAAAATTTAATTTTACTGGGGAAGGGGTGGATTAAGTGCAAAAGCTGCGCTGAAATGTTGAGGTGCGGAATGGTAGGCTGAACCTGACCATGGAGACACTGAGACAGCACATCCAGTACATTAGGATGAGTTGACGATCGCTTGTTTGGAGCTGGAGCGTTCCAACCAAGGCCACCCACAGATTAACCCACTCCGTCAGGGGCTGCTTTGGACCGGGTTTGACCGGGTTCTGGGGGGGGCAAATGTGCTGACATTTTCCTGAGGGACTCCCGGACCCCAGGCCACTAACTTGATCTGCAAAGGTGCAAACATGCCAAAAAGGTGCATATCTCAATGTTAGGAAGCTTCAGGGGGGGTTGTCTCATCCTGCTGTGAGGGGCCTGGGGTATGGGAGGTCCGAGGAAAAAAGTCAGCACATTTTGTGCCCCCCCCCCGAACCCGGCCAAACCCGGCCAAACCCGGCCAAAAACAGGCATGGTCCAATCTGACGGTGGCCTTGGTTGGAGCGCTCCAGCAACCACAACGGGCTATCATGAAGTTGCTGACGTTGCTATGTCTTGACAAGCACTGGTTGAACAACGCATCCGATGTGAAGATTCCATCCACTTAAAGTCGTTTTAGAGCAGTGACTGCACTGAATTTGTCTGCACTGAAATTACTTATGACAAGGTCTTTACACGGCACTTTTGGTGTTCATTTAAGCGATGGAAATGTACAATCTGACTTAACACAGTTTGTGCATTTGACAAAGCAGCGACTTATGAAAGCTGACGTCAGTGCAGTCGCCGTTGGGCTGCACTGCTGCACCATGGAATGGCAGTGTTTGGAAAAGGCTTTTTTTGTGTGCACTTAAGGTACTATTGTTCAGCAAAATGAAAAAGTTAAAGTGCTGAAGCGTAACAAAACTTTGACACGATTCAATACGTTAAAAAAATTAATGAGATTTTGAACTGTTACCTCCATGCCCCATTTCATTATTAAATTGTCTTTGAGATTATTAAATTGCAGGACTATTTCGTAACTGATATTTGAGAATTATGGCCAGTAGAAGTTTATTTTCTAAGTTATGCATGCGTTAACAGTAGCTACACAATTTTTGGACTGCATGACGGAAATGCAAGTAGTCGTTCTGCAGTTCTCTAAAACCCTGTCTAACATTACAATTTATGTCAGGCGATGCGCTGGAAGGAAGTCCAAAAAGGACCATTTTCTCTCTTCCAGATATATTGTTTTTTTCTGGATATTTTTTGTGCTGAAAAATGACTTTAAAGAACAACCGTGCGGATTTTAGCAATAGCCAAAGACAATCAGTCTTCCAAGATCTGCTTTCCTTGTCAAACAATGGAAATCTGTGTTGCTGCTGATGCTGGTAGTCAAAATGCTTGGCAATGACTCAGTCGAACCTGCAGATCAGGGTGAGGATGACTGTTCTTTTATGTAAAAGTCTAAATATACCTGAGAAGCGCAGTGTTGAATGATTGTGAGATAAACCTGGAACCGAAGTTGGACAACTTTTAAGGTTGTTTCACTACTCGAATAAGATTTGAACATTTTCAGCTGCTTCTTCGGAGTTTAATTGATTATTAATCAAACTAAGAATATCCTCAGTGGAGATAGCTCTAATGCCGAAGCAACCCCGAAAAAGCTATCAAGGTGTAGAAGTGTTGCTACGGTGGAACCCCAGTAACACCCCCGTCCCGATTTAGTCAATTTCTCGATTTTTTTCCTTTAATTCATTCTCTGATCAGCAAATTTTGACTTTTTTTTGAGGGGGGGGGGAAGGTCGCGGCTGATAAAGAATCATTACACGAATGACAGAACAACTTTGCTTGCAAAGTAAAGAAAGGTTTCGACGACACCTATGGTAAAAAAGGCATCAAAACTGAGAAAGCAACGACTACGGAAGAGTCTGACCAGCCTGGATTAGGTGGGGCAGAGGTTGCAAAGGGGTCCAGTGTCCTCGGTTGGCAACTTGGTCCAGAACCAGAACGGGGTCCTGAAGAACGGTGACCGGACCAACTCGGAGCAGTTGTGAGCACCATGTCTGATATATACACACATTGCTCTCCGCTGAAACGCCCACACTCGGCAAAATGGGCAATTAACCGGAGTGGGCAATTAAGTGGGGACGATAGTTTAGTGTGGTGGGGACAGATATACAGGGCTATTACTTTAAACCCAGAATCACTTGGATTGCTCATAGCTGTGGGGCTCTCAAATCGAGGTTGCAGAAACGACCTCATGTGTTCTTGGGATGAACAAAGACTTGAGAGATGTCGCAGGAGGACAGGACGAGGAAGTGCATCCTCGGAGGTCGCTGCACCAGAACAGTGACGAGGAGCTCCCCCAAGAGGACTATTTTCTGCATCATCACATCCTATGAAGGTCTTGCCAGGCCAGGCAAGCACCCAAGGCCTATGGCCAGTCTGTTCATAAACAGTGGCCATCCTCCATTGCATCTGATGCAGGTGCTGCCTCTATGCCCAGGGAGGGGCCCCAACCAGACAAGGCTGCTGAGCATGTGGTTTTGGAGGCTGAGCCACAAGAGACCGGAGAAATTGAAATTAGTGAGGACATCGAGGTCAGCACATTGGCACAGAACTTGCGTGCTCAGGAGCTTCTTCAAGACGTGTGAAAGGATCAGACAAATGAGATGCAGAGGCTCAAGCTGCAACTCTGCCGAGAGGAGCAAAGACCATCTTGAACAAGCTGTGAAAAAGTCCTTGCGTGATGATGATGATATCCGGGTCCTAAAAAGGGCTCATTTACATGACTACATTTGGGATGCCGAGGTCATCAAGAAAGCTTTGTTTGGTCTTGTTTTGCATGCTGCATCTGCTGAATCTCATGTTGCTGTGATCAGAGGTTGACCACATTGGGGGAGAAAATCATCTTCTTGCTGCCAGAGCAATTGCACAGTACAAAAGGGCTACAGAAAACTTTGTATCAAAATTAGAGTGGCCAAATCTATTGGCAGACACTGCTACCGGGTGAACTGTTAATAGGGCAATGGTTTTTAGGATCTTGATGACGTTGAACATGGGGCTCTGCCATGTAATTTGATGGGTCATAGAGGTTGAGTGAGCCAATAGCTGCCTGTTTTGTTTTATAAATTTGCCGCCAAAAACAAAACTTATTGCGGTACACCATGAAGAATAAGCTTTGTGAAATTATCATTGCGCACATCAAGGAGGGTGAGAGCAAGGCCTCCATTGCCAGGGCCCTCAACATCAATGTGAGCTCTGTGTTCAAGGCCTGGAAGGCCTACAAGGACTGTGGGACCACCAACTTCAAGTCCAAGCCTGGCAGGCCCAAGACCATCCATGGGGAGGACCTGGTGGAGGCCGTGAAGGCCAAGATCAAAGAGAATGACGAGACCAGCGTGAGGGCCCTCACCAGGGAGTTCAACATGCCCAGGACCATGATGGAGAGGGTGATGAAGAAGGACCTGGGCCTGAGGATGCTCGCCACAGTGCCCTGCCAGCAGTTGACCCCCAGGCAGAGTGAGGGGAGGGAGTCCAAGGGCCAGACTATCCTGAACCAGCTCAAGAGGGACGCTGTCAGAAAAGTCAGGGTTTTTTCAGATGAAAAAGACTTCCATGTGGACAAATTCATGAACAGGAGGAACCACCACATCATTGCCAAGTCTGCCAAGGTCATGGACCCCAAGAAGAGGTTTGTGGGCAAGTCCAAATTCCCCAAGAAGGCCATGATGTTTGGGTATGTTGGCTCAGATGGCACAGCATTCCCTCTTGTGTGGGTCAAGGGCAATGTGGATGCCAGGCAGTACAAGTCCATCCTCATCAGGCATGTCTTCCCCAACCTGGACCGGACCTACAGCATGGGGAACTACATCTGGAGCCAGGACAGCGCATCCTGTCATACGGCCAATGACATCCTCGCCTATCTGGAGCATCAATTGGGGTCCAAGGGGTTCTGGTCCAAACGGATCTGGCCAGCCAACTCCCCCAACCTGAACCCCTTGGACTTCAGCATCTGGAACTACATCGAGGAGAGGGCCTGCAACATCCCCCACAACAGTATGGACAGCCTGAAGGTCTCTGTTGAGAGGGAGTGGGCCGCCATGAGCAAGGACTACATCAGGGACTGCTGCAGTGGTTTCAGGTGCCATGTGGAGGCCATGATCACTGCTGAGGGTGGTGTCTTTGAGAAGAACTAAGGAAAGTGGCCCTGCAGGCCATGTCCAACATCATGAAGAACAAAAAGGTGAGCATCTGCACTTACCAATTTCCTGTAAAAAATCTGTTTCAGAATTCAGTTGTTTTTTTGAAAAAAAAAATCAGCAAATCAGCAAAAAAATGATGCATATTGTAGCTTTAACCCTCCTCTTTCATTTGATATAGGTGTTCCCCATGTCCAACATCATCAAGACCCTGAATGTGAGCATCAGCAACAGCCACCACTGCTGGCAGCCCAC
>JAAUXU010077958.1_pt1 | contig 16107 bp, 15 predicted proteins | sample 7278151 | NCBI WGS metagenome assembly JAAUXU01 (sample SAMN14350113, study PRJNA611818) | marine sediment metagenome | isolation source: surface marine sediment (1.8m) | place: French Polynesia: Moorea | collected 2018-08 | reverse complement strand
TACAATTCCTGCTCCTTCTATTATTGCTGCTGCTGCTTTTGTTGCAATTTCAACTGCTGTTGATGTTGTTGCAGTTTCTGTTGTTGCTTATAGTTCTATATATATTCTTTCTGCTGTATGTTCTCTGAAAGAAGGACTCACCAGTTGAGCAGCATGGCGAGCGTGGCGTCTGACCACCTGTACGCGAACTTGACAGCGAAGGCGATGGGGCCAAAGGTGTTCCACACCAGGCACTGGTGCAGCTCCAGCGTGGCGAACAGCAGCAGGATGTACCAGCGGCGCCGGTACACGCGGTGAGAGGACAACGGCGACGGAGATTGGAGAAAACCATCCTTCAACAGCAATTTTTTTTAAGTAAATTACGTCTTGTTTACCGTGACAGTCTGGAAGCATATGATATTCCCGTACCTCAATAGATCTGTACTTGTATTTCGCAAAGTACTGAACTTGGGAAGGATGAAACATTTCCTTTCTTTACTTGTTGCGTAAAAGGAGCTACGTGTTAAACTAAATATGTTGTGTTCTTACTACACGTAGTAAACTCACATTCTTTGACAGTAGCCGCTCTTTTTCCGAATATCCTTTGGGATCCATGCCGCAATTCTCCTTTTATTTCAACGTGGCACAACGCATTTCGAGCTTTAAACATCAAAGTGGTTTTCACTCCATAGTAAAAGGGGCCTCTTTCGTGCTGTGCTAGATGCTGTTCAATGTACACACGCATTTGAGGTGCCCTCCGCCGCTACCGGCCCGGCTGTATCAGCTGCTGGCTCTGTCATTGAAGCCGTTGTATCCGCACCGGCGCAGAGGGTCCTTACAACTCCGAAAGGAGGGAGAGGGAGGGAAATGTGAAGATATGCTGGGAAATTAAGGTATGGCCAGGAATAGGATACATCCACACTGCCGATATACGCTCAAGATTTTGAGTGTATTGTTAAATTAATTTGTACATAAGCAGTGCAATACCGTGCAATTACAGCAAGATTAGTTATTTAGATGCCTGTCATATTCAAAAATATCTTACCGGAAATTTTATTTGGCCCTCTCCGTCGCAGCACGTGAACAGTTTGACGCTGAATATTTCTTGCTGATAAACAACTTTCAAGCTACGTTGATCTTCTCCACCGACCCAGCGACTGCTGCGCTCCCCTGCTGGTAATCCTTTGGCTTCTTGACCATGTAGATGAGCGGCATGCCGACGACGGTGCCGGCAATGAGGACGTAGTTGACCCAGGTGACATCCATGTCCGGAATCATCATGATTAGAAGGAAGATCATGACGACAAAGTTGTAGGTGCCGGTGAGGAAGGCGCCTATGAGGCTCTCCGAGATAGGGTAGGAGATCATAATGGCCAGCTCGAAGAAGAGCGGGAAGCAGGCGTAGAAGGAGGAGGTGCCGACTACGACGGCCACGTAGAGCTGGCCCAGGCTGTAGGGGATGATCTCGAAGGAGATGAGGGCCAGCCAGGCGAAGCAGAGGAAGGAGACGGTCAGGAGCGCCATCACCGAGAGCTTGATCTTGTCCCTGAAGTGGTCCATGGCCAGCGCCACCACGGTCGCCCCCACCGCCTGGAAGATCATGGCCATGAAGCCGACATTGCCCACCTCGGTGTCGGTCACCCCCAGGGGCTCCAGCTGGATGGCCATGACGGCCTCCCAGCCGATCTGGATGCCTCCGGGGATGGAGAAGGCCAGGCAGACCATCCAGATGGGGGTGCTCTTCAAAACCTGTGACCAGCCGTCAGAGAATCCTCCTCCGTCGTCCGTCCTCTCCACTGCGCTGCTTCTGCTGGGAGGGCGGTCCGGCTTGTCAGGGAAGTAGAGGACCAATGCAATAAAGTTTGCCGCTGCGAATACGGCCGTCCAGACCATGTACATGTGTATGTCGTCCCTGGTGCGGTCGATCTCGCTCTGTGGGACGTCAATGTCGTCGTCGTCGTTGAACTTGTCATCAAATGGGACGGCGACGGGGCCCAGGGCCTGGGAGAAGGCGATGCCGACAATGTTGGCGGCCTGGGAGACGGAGGTGGCGAAGATTCGCTCCTTCTCCGGAAACCACAGGGAAGAGATTAAAGGCGGGAGTGACATGACCATGACACCGGAGGCGCCGTTGATGAAGTTGCCCGTGTGGCAGAGGGCGATGAAGGTGGGGTCGTCCACGTAGGGGGTGCGGACGGCGGTGCCAACCACCACCAGCAGACTGCCCAGCAGCACGGAGTATCTCGCGCCGCATCTATAAAAAATATAAAAATAGCACGCGCCTCACCACAGGCGCACCAGCAGCAGCAGAAGCAGTAGCAACAACAACAACAACAACAACAGCAATAACAACATCAGTAGTAGCAAGCAACAACATCAACATCAACAATTACTGGAAAAAACCCTCTCACCTTTCAAAAATGTAGGAGAATGGCAATGTGCACACGACGAACGCGATTGGCCCCCAGTTGGCCAGGAGGGCAATGGTCCCGTCGGACCAGTCGTAGGCAAGCTGCAGCGCGTAGGTGATGGGGGAGAAGTTGTTCCAGATGTAACCCTGGTAGGCGCAATAGACGGAGAAGATGGAGAGGATGTACCAGCGGCGGCGGTACACGTGGATCTCCTGCTGATGCTGCTTCTCCTGTTGTCCAACATCCTCTCCACCGTCTTCCTCCTTTGGCCTCTTGGGCTTCTCGTCCAGGGAAATTGGGTCCATTTTCTGCCTGCGATCTGTCCTCTTGCTCTGCCGGGTCTGCCCCCAGATCTAGGGAAGGAGCCTCCGATCCCTACCAGCCCTTGAAACTTAACCTTCAGCGCCTACTACGTACACGTAATCAAAGGCGACAACTAAGCTAGACATGTCAGACGTCGAAATGTTTTTGTAAGCCTAGTTAATGTGCGATTGACCTCTCGTGATTTTCTCTCGCCGCGTGCATTCGATTAGCGCGTAACTCTTGCGTCGATCCGACCCACCGCGTCGGGCCCCCTTCACCTGCTCAAAGTTTTCTCATCGGATCGAAGGGATTAACTCTGACAGCGATCATCATCAGAATGTTCTCTCCGCGGCGTACGTACGTACTGTACAAAAAGTTTACATGCATGTACGTGCATTGTTTCGCTCAAAAATGGATGCACCTGAGGAATTAGCAAGGGGAAAACAAGTGCAATTTTGAAATTCGATTTCTTAAAGTGCCCTACGGACTACTGCACAAAATCGTGCATGCGTTGTGCAGGTAATTTCCAGCCTTTATTTCAAGTGATAATCTGATGTATTTGGCTTCATAAAACACAAAATAGGTAAGTGTTGTTTCCATCGCGAAAAAAACCAGTGCATTCCACAAAATTGGATGCAAGAAACAATAGGGACAAAAAAACAGAGCAACGAAACTCTTTTAAACTGAAGAACTGAGTCCAACGATGAGAGTGGTTTTTTGTCCTTTGAAGATGATCCTGATTACTTCAAAAAGCTACCGTAGCAAGAAAAAAACAACTTTCCGAGTTCGAAAATTTGAATTTCAATTGAGGCACTCATTTTGTTTCCATTTAAACGAGGGTCCTTTTATACCAAAATAACCCATTTCGCTTCCTCTTGGCATAGAGGTAGCATGTGGTAGTCTTTGCATGTGCAGAAAAGAAGGGAAAAAATGGTCGCAATAAAATTAACGATTGCATTTTGGCATGGGATGCTTCTTGCCGTAGGTACAGTAAAAGCAATATAGCAAAAGCTTGGCCAATGGCCACTTTTTCCTGGAAAAGTTACGGTACATCAAATTAACATAACTAATTTCAATACCAGCATCAGCAAAAACAGAAACTCCCTTGTCACACCTGGCAAAGTCGCTCTTTGACGGGGATGAGAGATGTGTGGTAATATCTTCCTGGCCGAATATGCCCATTTTTGAAAGACAACGTGCTATCTTTGACATTGGGAAGAAGAATGTAAGGCATTATGCTTGGTCAAATTTTGCCAGGACACAGAGCTTTTGCATCATTGGAATTGTTAGCGGCTTCAACGCAACAGCTGGCTTGGAACACATGGTGAATTTCTTGCATTCCGTCCCAAGGAGTGTTGTTCTTGCACTCAGTCATGAGAGACCCACCAGAAGTCTTCTGGAGAATAACCGAAGAAGACTGTATTGGCTTCCCTTCCAGAGCTCTGATGAGGAACATGTTCTCAGGTCAGGTGGCCAAGCTGCCAATGGAAGACAAACCAATGTGAAGAAGTTTTGTCCGAAATTCGGAAGACCAAAAAGTGATGCACTGGTACCTGCAGGGATTTGTGACAGTAACTCTTGCAAGGGCAACAGACTGTTTAGTTGTCCCAGCCCACTGAGAAACCAGCAAGTAAAAGCAGGAGCTGCACTTTCCTTGCCTGGAACACTCTTGCCTTTCATGTATAACAAACCCATGGCAGGATACGGCATAAGGACTCACCAGGACCTTGGAAGAATATTCAATTTTGAGCCAAAGTTTATTTTCTACCAGAAAGGAATCTTCAACCCTACTACAAATTTGACCACCACTTCCAGCACAGAGCTGGCAAGCCAACTGCTGTCTGCAGGACACATAGAAAAAAAATCAAGCATACTTGCATTATTTTAGGTTTTGGCCGGGGAGATTGATCTGCAAACCACTTCTATGAGATGGAATTGGTTCCAAAAGTATGACTTTTCCCATGTGATTATGAGTAGTGGTCTGGCATATCTTGCTGCAGCACCTCAGGAGGTCTTTTCCTTTGGCAACATTACTAAACCTTTCCCACCATTGGCATGGATTTTAATTGTTTTGATTCTTTTCCTTCTCTCCTCCTTCTTTCTTGTTGCACATACTATATACCTTCTCCTTGAAGGCCCACTAGTTGTACCTGAGAGTTCGGTGTTAAACTTTTATCTATTTGGCTTCTGCAAAATTACAGAACCAGAGCCCCTTCCATGGTTCAAGAGGGTGGCTGGAGGAACTGTGGCTGTAAGTACATGGTCGATATTTGCACTCTTTATAGTACTGTTCTACCAATCCCACTTGCGTGCCTACATGGTGACTGTTGAATATGAAAAGCCTCTGAACACTCTTCAAGATGTGGTGGATAGTGGGAAGAAAGTGTGGTTGACAGATTCATCTATTGCACTCCAGTAAGCAAATAATAATATTGTATATTTTTTGACTCTGGCAAAAAATAATGTCTTTTTATTTAACTTGTGCAGAAGGCCTTTTTTGGAGCAGACCAAGCAGACAGACACTGTTCACTACAAGATTGCTTTGAGAGTTGACAAAGATGGAACTGTTTTTGTGCCCCGGAGAAATAATTCAGAGGGATACGGACCATACCCACGTCAAGTTTTTGAGGTGCACTTTTTAAAAGAAAAAACCTGGCTCATAAAAAATGACTGATTGCTTACGCCAAACTCAACATAAAAATAATAGGCTTTTTGTTATTATTTAAATATTTTTGGAGTATTTTTTTCCTACGGAAAAGGTACAGTAAAACTTTTACTTTGACCAACGCCAACCAAAATAATGTTACAAAGTTTATCGAATAATGCAACAACAACAACAAGAAAGTCACGAGACAGTCCTAGACCTGCTCGGCTACGCTACAGGTAAAAAGAAATACCAAGGATCGCAACTATTTTTGATGGATCTGAAGGAGATTCACCAGGTAGGATGTAACTCTCTCCCAATTTCCCCCAGAGCATAATGGTCAATGAGGGGGTCTTGGGATCAGTGGTGAACATCTTCCCATACCTGTACAAAAGGCACCCCCTCCTACGAAAGACAAACCTGCAACTCACCAAAGAATATGCCATCCAATAGTAATAAGTGTCAAAACATAAAATATGCGTCGATAGAATGTCCACCATAACTTTGCTTCCCTTTGCAGCCTAGTTGTGGTAGGCACAAGAAAATACAGCAACGCAATAGATGACCTGAACATGGCTCTACTGTGGATTGTGGAATCAGGAGTGATGGAGTAAATTTCCCTTGAATTTTTCAATGTTTGTTTTCAATGTTAAAATTGTTTCAGGAAGTACAAGCTGGAATACTTGCCTGGCACGGCGCTGCTTGAACCGGACGCCCCCAAAGTGGGACTAAAGCCCATACCCATTACACAGCTTCTCACTGGTGGGTTGAATAGGCAAGAATATTTTCAGAAACTAATTTTCTCGCAATTGAGAATTGCAGTATATTTATTCTTGGCTGGAGGCCTCCTGGTTGCTAGCGGAGTGTTCTTTTGTAGCGATATAGTCGTCTCCTACGGTTCCAAGACAAAGAGTCAATATTAATTGCATGGCTCCGTTGAAACCCCTCCTGCTCTTTTCTTTTTTTACAGTGACACTAAAAAGGCAGCATACGGTTTTCTTTTCGCAAGCAAAAAAATCTATCTTTACCTGTTTTTCGCAAAAATATGTATCAAAAGTTGATGTTGAACCAATGTGTATACCCGGTACTGTAAAAATTCTGCAATATGGTTTTTGAAACGCCTCCTCTCGTTGGTAGCTCGAAAGGCGCATCCCGATGCGTTGGTTGGATGCTGGCGTCCCCAAGCTAGCAAAGCGTTGCATCTGCCGTTGGAACTTGGAAGTATCAAAAAAAGTTTACGGAATTGATCAGGAGCGTTATGCACTACAGTGACGAGCAAAAATAATACGGGAACTTTCGACCAATCTTGTTTAATAAACCTGTGCATTGCTGCATTGCACGTCAGATCACGTAGCAGATTTACAGTTTAGTTTATACGTACATACGGACGCCGCAATTTCCCAAAAACGTACCAATATGCAAGAGAGGAGGACGGGTGAGGAGAGCGCTGGAAAGGGGTATCGATCCATTTTCTCCTGGCGTCGCCGCCGCCGCCGCCGCCGCCGCGCGTGCTTGCATGGAAAAGCCGGTCTGGGGCCGGCAACGGAAAAATAACCGCCGACCCCTTTAATTGCGCGCCTCAGTCTGCCAAAAGCAGGCAAGGGGTGCGGGTAAGAGTTTTTACCTGTCAAGTGTCAACCCCCTGATCTTTTTGGGCATTATCACAAGATGTACCACCCTGAGAGGAGGAGATCCAAGACGGAACCGGGACGCAGTTCCGGCGTCATCGGCACAGGCGTCGGAGGCGGTACCTATTCCTCTCTTGGGGGAAGCGGCGGCGGCGGCGGCGGCTCCTATTCCGCTGGTGGTCCCGTTGTCTGCCCTCCGAAAGGCTCTCCTGGCGGCGGTAGCGGCAAGAACAAGAGATACCCCGTCTCGAAGGGAGTCAACGCTCAGGGCAACGAGGTGAATGAAAAGAATTAAAAATATCGCTTAAAAAACAGAAATCAGCTCAACTTTTACACGAACCACCTTTCAAAATTGACGTTTCGTTCTGTTTCAGTGGACCTCGTACAACGACGGTACTTTTCGGTACACCAACAAGGGTAATTTCGCAGCGAAAAAAATCACCAACCACTTGACTACTTTTTTGCCCCGACTCTTCAGACGGCGGCGTCAAGACCAGGAGCACCTACTACCACACCTCGAACGGCCACTCCTTCTTCAAGGAGACCAAGCACGGGGCGGAGACCTCACCGTACAAGTACGACAACAACAGGTAAGGAAATGCGTGCCTGTACTGTAGTGGGAAATGATCTAGGGTTTTTGCATGCACACCCCACTCAGGACCCCGACCAAGTACCACGAGAACCACAACACCGGGGTCCGGAGATACCAGCAGGACTTGAGCAAGCACGTGAGTTATTCCTGCATTGGAGGCCGATTATATCTTTCGTGCAGACTTATTCCTTTCTTTCTCCCCCAGGGCCTGTCCAAGAACCAAGTGGTCAGGGAGCTCCACTTTAAGTAAGAGAAGTTGAGAAGTTGAGAAATAAACAGCCAATCAAAACCATTCCAACGTCTGGTTTTTCCCTCCGAAGAGAATAAATTTCCGTTCGTCCGTCGTTTTGTGGAAAAAAATATCTGCATTTTATATACCGGTAGTCAATAGCAAAGATGATGGATGATGTTGAATTAATGATGCAACTGCTACGTGCTGGCCAAGGTAAAAATATATGCAAAAAAATCTGCTTGACAATCTCTTATTGTACGCTTCGCGTCTCGCCAGCGTGGTATCATCTTGTCACAAGAAGCACCTAGCAACAAAACCAAAGCACTTGTTTTAGCTCTTGCTTACGTAATTTAAGTTGCCTAGAAACGGTCTTTCTTACGCGTTCCGACGCGTCAAAACTCTGCAGGTTTTTTTATATTTTTGTTGCCATCGACATCACATCTGCCGTATAGAAAAGTCTTGGTGATCAAAACCTAACCATCTTGAATTTTAAAATGCAAACACATGCATGAAGAAGCGTAAAAAATAGTGGGGTGTCGGAAGCAATGTCCACGCTTTTGCAATTTTTTGTTTTTCTTCGAATGTTAAAACTTGGAAATCTCTTTTCTGTCTTTTTCCGATTGCTTTTTTCTCCTGACTTTTGTTCCTGCAATTACTCACATAGGGGGTGGAGGGAAAACGCAGGTCAATTCTCCTCGAGGATGCAGGCCGACTTTCCTCTTTTCCCTCTATATGCCTAACGGTAGTTAGTAGTTACCTACTCGAAAACAAAAACAAGTTTCGCCATAAAATTGAGCCAAGCCAAGCGCGCCAGTTCGGACGAAGTCGCGAAGCAGGTCGGTTGATTTCATTTGCCGCCTTTTCCTTCCATATTTGAGCTTGTATTCCGGGAGAGGATGTATCAGCCTAAGAAAGAGGAAATCAAGCAGGAGATCAAGAAGGAGCCTGGTTTAGGGCAAGGATATGGAGGCGCTGCCGGCGGCGCTGCCGGCGGCTATGGGTACGGCAGCGCTGCGGGCGGCGGCGGCGGCGGCGGCGGCGGCGCCAAGAAGAAGTACCCCGTGGCACAGGGGACCAACGCTTGGGGAAACCAGGTGAAGCGCAAATTTTTTTGACTCAATCAGTTTTCTGCCATGCCATAGTGAACTGAGTTACTCTTGGTGCTTGGTTCCTACGGCACTCCCTTTTACGTTCGTGATTCTTCTGATATCCTGCTGCCGGAATCGTGTCTCTGTCCTCGAAGACCGGGAAAAAAACTGAAAGATTTATCATTTTCTCATTCCCCCCCTGAAAACTGCGTACGTTTATGTAACACATTCAAGTCTCAAAACAGCTCTTTGTTCTGTTCCAGTACACCAGCTACAGCGACGGGTCCTTTGCGTACAAAAACCGAGGTAAGAACGCAGCAGCGAAAGGAACTACACCACACACTACGTTTTCTATTTCTCTCACAATATCAAGACGGATTTGACAAGACCAGGAGCAGGTACTACCAAACCGCCGGGGGGCACTCCTTCTTCCAGGAGACCCAATTCGGAGCAAAGACTTCCCCGTACAAGACCGACCCCAACAGGTGCAATTGGATCAGAGATGCCCGACCATACACGATTGACAAAAAACCGGGCTTCCCTTATCCTCGTTATGAAAAGCTGTCCCGACGGTACATTTTAGGCCCTTATTAAGGATTTTGTGGAAATTGAAACGGTCCAAAATTTCTACTATTTTTTTTTTGAAAGGGCAACAAAAGGGCACCTTTTTTTCATTAATAAGGGCCTAAAATGTGCCGTCGGGACACCTTTCCATAACGCAGATAGGGAACAAAAACGGTACCTTCCAAAAAGTCAAAAAAAACCGGGCCAAATTTTTTTGTTTTTAACATCTTTTTGGGCTCTAAAAACGGTACGAAAAAGAGGGGGGGGAATCGAGGACAAAAAAAACTGTACAAAAAAGTCCTACGGATACTGTGGTTGGTCGGGTATGACACGTGATTATAGTTTTTTGTAATATAATCTTTGATTGTACATGCGTAGAACCCCGACTAAGTACCATGAGAACCTCAACACAGGCGTGCGAAGCTACCAGCAGGACATGAGCAAGCAGGTAGGCTCTGAGGAAATGCGGACACAATAGTTTATTTCTCAAATTCGTCCTCTTTCTTTTCCTATATGCAGGGAGGATCGAAGAACCAGGTTGTCAAGCAGCTCTTCACCAAGTGAATAATTCCAGGTCGAGGTCGAAGTTGACAAATAAACTGCCAGCTCAAGCAAGACCTTTTCTAAGTTTGAAGTCCCACAAAGTTTCTTTCTGTACGGTGCTCAAAATAGTTGAAACCGCGTAGCGAAGTTGTAGTTCATTGGTGCACAAGCTTATATTTTCCAGCGCCGAATTCAGCCATGCGTCCGTAGATCCGTCTGGTTTTTACGTACATCGCGACACTTTTTCTGCTAGAAAGTGCCTCAAGCCCAAAGAAATTGCCATGATTTTGTTGTTTGCTTGCTTCAGGGCAATTTAATCCTCCATCTCCATATCTAAACATTCGTATGACGCCACTATTTAAGTAAATAAACCTTGTCATGAGGTCAGGCTAATCGATGACGTTGTGAGAGAGAAGAAACCCCATGCATCGCGAAGAGACTCTTTTGAGATACGGGTGAACGGGTTGGGAGCGCGGCGTGATGCAGAAGTAGTCTTTACGGGGCTTTTTGCAGTATACGGTAAAACAGTAGATCAAAGTCATGGGAAGGGGAGGAAGAAAGGGCAAAAAAGGTAAAACTGTTTTTGGGCAACGGCGATGGAAACGTGCTTTGCAAACCTCAAAATCTGGAGAGGGGAATGGAGGCCCTGGACTGGTCAAGATCATGAAGAAGAAGAGGTTCCAGGTGGCAAAGGGGACCAACAAGGAGGGGAATGAGGTACAGACTCCGGATTAACGACGATTCAGAGGAAAAATCATATAATATTTATGTTTGGTTATCTAGTGGACAAGGTACAGCGACGGGTCCTACTACTACAAGAACAAAGGTAATACAATAATATTTTTCGGATAAATATTTTTTTTCGTCTTATCCCGCTCCAGATGGCGGAGGCGCGACCATCAGCAGCTTCTTCAGGACTGGAAAGGGCCACTCCTTCTTCAAGGAGACACAGCACGGTGCGAGAACAAGGAGTCCCTTCCAGAATGGCAAAGAAAAGTGATTTTTTAAACATTACTTTTTTTGCTCTTGGATGTTGAGAACATTGGGTGTAAATTTCCAGAACACGAAGAAGGTATTACAGAAACAGCAACACCGCCGGGGAAAAACTTTGTTCGTACGAGCCCAAGACGACGACGACGACAACCACCGCAGCGAAGACGTCAAAAGAGGAGCGAGGAGGAAAATCGTGCAAAGAAGAAGTGGTCGTCGAGGAGGAGGAGGAGGAAGATCCGTTGGACGACGGGGAAGACCTCTTCTGGGAGAATGTAGCTAAACAAGTGAATTGAACGAATTTTACCGTAGTTCAAATCAACACTTTGCTTTTCTGCCAGACATGACTGCTTCGAAATTATCTATGCCGGGGCCCTCTCTTTAAAAATTCATTTTATTCACCTTTCTCCACAATGACGCACCCATTCATTTCCCCTTTGGCCGATATGAGAGCCCTAGAAGGCGCGCCTGGACTTCTTCTTGCCCGCCTCCTGGCCTCGGCCTCCTTGGCCGTGCCTCCCTCGGCCTCCGTCCGGAGCTGCTTCGTGTCGACCGACAACTCCTTCGGCGTCAAGGTGATCGGGGCCAGGGAGTGGGAGCGCTACGGATACGGAGGGGGAGGGAGGGGCGGCTGGGGCAGGAGGTGGCCCAACGGTGGGTGGCTTGTCATGAAATGGAACAGGAATAAAAGAACTAAGAAAAGAAACTTTCGCAGAGACTGCTGTATCTGATGGCAGCACGACCAGCAGCCGAGGTACAGAAAACTAATTTTGCTAGAGCCACAAAGACCTAGCACGTAAAAAGCCTTGTTAGTGTCTTGCACCGAAGTCATCTAAACTACTGAAATAGTTTCTAGAAGTGTTCAATTTCCCCTAGTGTTCGTGTCATTACTCTGGTTACTACAGTTACAAACACCACCTCCTCCACCACACACACCAACACAACCCACACAACCACGACCACGACCACAATCGCACCCACAACCACGCGTGCCTCCTCAACAATATTTCCCATTTCCACCCTCAACTCCTTTTCCCCCCTTCCCAACACTTCACTTATACCCACGATCACGCTCGCCTCCTCTTCCACCACCACCACTACAGTTCCTTCCACCACCACCACCTCCACCTTAGCCTCCTCCACAACAGTCACCACATTCCCTTCCACTTCCCCCTCAACCACCATAGCCTCCACCACCACCACTTCAGCCGCTTCCACTTCCCTCACAACCACCGTAGCCACGAAGAAGACCACCACGACCACCGACGAAAATGGGCGCAAATGCCCAAGATACTGGGAAGGGAACGAGTTCGAAGGCTGCTACGACTTCTCCTCGGTGGTGCCAAGGGGACAGGTGCATTATTCGGGCTTGGACGGGGCATTGCAATGTCACCGAAAATATTTACGCCAGAAAAGACACGCCGCGGCCGTCAGGCACTGCGAGAAACTTATACCGGGACACACTATTCTGGCCGAACCAAGGTGGGAATGAGCCTGTACAAAAATGAAAGTAGACTGTTTCTTGGCCATTTCGTCAGGATACGGCAAAAGTTCAACAAAATCCGGCTCTGGCTGCTTAGATACAGCTTCCTCATGCCCATCATCAGGGGCGAGTGCAGCGGCCGCCCCTCGCACTGGCCCAAGCTCAAGGGGCTGCTCATAAACCTAAGGGACGGGGTCAAAGGAAGAGGGTAAATTGATTTTTTCATCGAGGCAACAGCAACTGTCGACGAGTCAATGGCACTCCCAGTAGTGAAAGTTGTTAGGAGAACTTTTAAAAATAGTATACCGGCACGCCTATGCATTGTGCGGAACGCATGCGAATGTGTTTAGCCCTTTGTTATCACTGTGCTAAACAACTCTCGAAATTCATTGAAAAGTAGGGCTGGTAACGAGACGGTCTCGTCTAGCGACTTCGTCTAGCGAGATGGTCTCGAATTATAATTCTGGTCCGGTCAACTCAAAACCTTTAAAAACTGAATCTTTCTCAAATAATATTTCCTCAGATTTTTTAGTTTTTTCTTGCAAACATAATTGCGGTTGATAAACAGTGCCCACCTCATTATTTTTAATGCAATTTTTCACTTTTTTCAATTTTTCTCCTTTTTTGAACAAATATTTTGGTCTCGTCTCGAATCTTGTCTCGAGACCGCGTCTCGAAACGTCTCGCGTCTCGTCTCGTGACTTCCGTCTCGTTTCCGGCCCTATTGAAAAGGCACGGAAACCACTACTGGGGCAACAACAAGAGCGACCTATATACACTGGACGGCGCCTACGAGTGGCAGGCGAGTCGAAACATTCATTTTATGATTATGATTGAACCACTATATATATATCAAAAGTTCTGAAATGCGAATCTCCGTCAGCGAAGAGAACCCAACGATCCCAAGAACGGGATAGAAGATTGCGTTCACTACAGGGTATGTTGGATTTTGGACGTCCTTCAAATGGTCGCACAATTGATGAACAGCTCCGACTCTACTTGTTCTTGTTTTCCCTTTTCAAGAGCATCCTTCGTTGCGAGAGAACAACTATAGATTGGAACCGATGGAAGTATGTATTGTATCGCCCATTAGCCTTTCGATTTTTAAATGGCATCGCGTGAAATCATTGCAGGTTTAACGACGTGCGCTGTGGATTGAAACAAAATTTCGTATGCGAGTACTTATTTGAAAAGAGAGAGAAGGGACGCAAATAAATAAAATTTCTGTATCACATCTTTGCATGATACATCAACGGCCGTTTCGTAATTACTTGGTCCAGCAAATTTACGGGAAAAGCTTAGACCACTCTCGTGGCGCGCGTCGCTTCCCTTAAATCGTCATGGCAGTCCGAAAAGGAATAACAATGCATTGTGCAATTTTTCTTGTAATTAACAAATTTTCGACCGCTTGACTCGCCTAGCCTAGCACCTCATATACCGTACCACGCGTACCCCAACGCTCATCTTACGAGCTACGACAAAAAAATATATCCTCGATTGGTGCCAACCAGTCTTCTCGTCTCCTCCTCGCTTCTGCGATTTAGGGATGGGTCGAGTCTAGACTCGTACTCGAAAGACTCGTACTCGAGCCACTTTTTTCTGGACTCGACAGACTCGCGCCCTCGGCCCTCGAGTACGAGTCTAGCACTAGATAAAATGCCGTAGAAATATTTCAATTTTTTTTAAAAAAATTCCCCTCCTTTTATTGCTTTGCTTTGCCTCTGTATCGAAATCTTAGTTTTTTTTTAATTAAGAGAAAGATACAATGCCAATAATACAATCCAATTTTTTTTTTGTCTTAAACCCAATTTTTTTAACAAAATATGGTAGCATTTCTTGAGAAGGACAAAAAAATTCGTTGATAAAAATGCAACCAAAAAGGGAAAAAGTTGGACTCGAAGCACCAAATTGTTGGACTCAACCAGATTTTTAGGAGTGAATCCTAAGGACTCGACTCGTACTCGACTTGTACTCGACACCCTCAGACTCGTACTCGACTCGTACTCGCAAAAAGTAGACTCGACCCATCACTACTGCGATTCCGTCATTCCGATTTTTTCGTCATCGTCAATTAGTCATCAGTGTGACCAGATTTGGCGGTTTGGCGCCAAAAGGCAACTTTTATTTTCTTTGCGCCTAAAAATACGTGGTTGGCGCAAAGCGCCAAAAAAGGTAGATTTCGCGCTTTTTAGCATTTATTTTTTTTTGGAGTAAAAAATGTTATTTTTATAAAAAAAATAGTATTTTTTTGTTCAAAAAAGTCAAAAAATAATTATCCCTGAAACGCACAAAAATGCAAGAAAAAGTTGATATTTTAAGCAGGCACTTTTTTTTGGCGCTTTTTAGTAGTTTTTACCGAAAAATGGCGCTTTTTGGGGTCGAAAAATCTGATTACACTGATCTTCAATTTCTTCATTCTGCTCTGCGGAAAACTTTCCAGCGTCGTTTCACGTTCACGACACTTTGAAGCAGAACGACCAACGGACCAAGATCGGACCAAGATGTCGAGCCAGAAGTACCAGGGAGGATTAGGAGGGGGATACGGCGGCTACAAGTCCTCCTCCTACAGCGGCAGCGGCTACCGCGGCAGCGGCGGCGGCAATTGCGGTGGCAACGGCGGTGGCAACGGCTATGGTGGCGGGAGCAGCTTCCGCAGCGGCTTCTGTGTCGTCGACTACGGCAGCGGTGGCGACGGCCACAGCAGCGGCGGCTATGGCGGCGGCAGCAGCTACAGCAGCGGTGGCGGCGGCTACAGCGGCTACGGCGGCGGTGGCTCCAAGTCCTCCTCCTCCTCCTCCAACGGCGGCGGCGGCGGGGACCAGGGCGGCGACAGGGAAGTCGTCGCCAAGGGCAGCAACGACGCCGGGAACAAGGTAGGAATATCAAAATGAAACGTTTTAAAAAATCATTTTACTTTACTGTGACTTTTTTTAGTGGACTTCCTACTCCGACGGCTCCTACAGCTACAAGAACACGGGGGGCGGCGAGACCAACAAGAGCAGCTACTACTACGAGAAGTCGAGCGGCAACTCCTACTACAGGGTAAGACCAAGTTATTTTCAATGTGGATCTTTGTGTTAATTTGGATGTCTTCCAGGAGACCAAGTACGGCGCGGAGACGAACCCGTACAAGACCGACCCCGACCGGACGCCGACGCAGTACCACGAGAACCACAACACCGGGGTCAGGACCTACAAGAACAAGTAACAGAGGAAGGATCTACCGTAGAAACGTAGGAAGAAGCCCCAGCAACACTACCATGCGTATATGTCCGTGAAATATTTTGATAAGAACCATAGGTGAGCGAGCAAAAGACAAATTTTGACCTCCAGGGGGGGGAGTACAGTACATAAGCCTCCTAAAAAGTTCGTACGTTACTAAATAAGGAGTGGACCTCAGGGGGGGAGTCCCCCCCCTTTCCCCCCCCTCACGCCCACCTATGATAAGAACCCTTGTGGGGAAATTTACGATGTCTTTTTTTTGTCTTGAACGCTGCCCGTAGCCGGATGTCTCTTTCCTGTCTTTAAAATTTCCAGGATGTCTGTTCACGTTTATGTCAATCGCTACAAAGTTCCTGTTTTTCGAATCTGCCAGAAATATTATGCATCTTTCAACATTACGTACGCGTGCGTATTTTCTTGCGAAATCC
>JAAUXU010044144.1_pt1 | contig 16108 bp, 23 predicted proteins | sample 7278151 | NCBI WGS metagenome assembly JAAUXU01 (sample SAMN14350113, study PRJNA611818) | marine sediment metagenome | isolation source: surface marine sediment (1.8m) | place: French Polynesia: Moorea | collected 2018-08 | reverse complement strand
GATCTTAAAGATCCTGCGAAGAGGTTCAATAAAGGGAGTTCAACAGTTACTAATCACCATTATTAATTGATGTCAAGTAATCACAGGACCAAAACCAAGCAATTCCACGGTAGCAGCAAGTTAATTAATAACTGACATTACCAATTTTTTCACTAATCGCACAAGCCTGCCATAACCCTCACACGTGAAAGTCGTAAAAAGACGTTTAAAAAGCAAATAAAAACGTCAGTCGAACTGAACAACAAACCCGCCATTAACCGTCTTTGAAAAACCTGGCTCTGACAATCAGCGGTGTCTCCGGAGCGATGCAACTCTTTCTCAACGGCGTCCCCTTCTTGCTTGCCTGCGTCACCTCCTAGCGAGGAAGTTTCCGAACCGCTGCCGCCTTCCACAACGTATCCCACGCTTGCCTCGGTCGAGACAGCGTTGCTCGCCCTCACCTTAGAAGCTGAAGACCCTGCCGAGCCAGGGGAGGATTCCCTGGCTGTCTCCTCCGCTGGCAGCAGTAGCAAGGACGAAGACCCTCTTCGAGACGTCTGTCTGGATGACCCGACAGGACGACGTGGAACAAGCCCACCAGAGGTGTCTTCCGCCATGCTTATTGCAAAGATGACGTCCTGGTGGACAGACGAGTCTTATTTTGTGCCCTTTTTTTTTTTTTACTACTTTGAGAGATCAATAGCCGCAACGCTGCAGACGTTGTTGGCGAGTCAGAGCAACTTGGTCGGATGACACGAAAACTTTGCGAGGAAGCCTCTCGGTAGGAGGGGGAAATGTCCGTCGTTCCTTGAAACTTTCCTTTTTTGCGCACAGTTTTGCTGCTTTTGCGAGGTGAGCAATTGTTGGGTCAGAGGCGGCGGCCGTCGCCGTTCATTCCCGCTTCAAAGCGCACAATAATGGTACACACACATCTAGCGACGAGCTGACAACAAAGGCTCATTACTTTAAAAGCCGCTTCTTCCAGTAGGACTACAGAGCAGAAGCAGAAGCAGAGGCAGAGGCAATGGTAGAGGCAGAGCTGAGCACAGCGGAACCTACGCCAGCACTGTTGTAACGACCTCGACAAGGCAGGCGTAGAAACTGCTTGCGTGCAAATGATCCTGCAGCGAAAAATAAGAACGCGTCAGGTCAGACTTTCGCTTTTCCTCCTGTTTTTCAAGCACCCAGCGAGAAGCGAATGTCATTTTCCCCCCGGGGCAATCATCGACCCTCACGAGATTCCTCTCTCTCGCCCTCTCTCCGGATCATGCAATGTTCTCATTGTGGCACTCGACTGCTCAATTGAGCAACATGACCAATATTGATTGAGGGTATGTGGCAAGAGAAATGGAGAAACCGCAGGTGGCTAACCTACGGATGAACAGACAGAAACGTACACTACTGTAAGAAACATGGAGAGGCTGACAGGAGGGAAGTTTCATAGGAGAATAGTATAATCTATTGTATGACAATCTATTCTTATAGTCAAAAATAACGATCACGCTATGGTTGCAAGAATAGCAGCTGTGCGCAAGGTGCTGCTCGTTTAAACGATACAAAAATCAGTGACAACACTGCTACTCCACTTCTTAAGCTCTAATAATCATCACCATCTAGTAGCCTTCTTCGTCGTTTAGAACAGCAGCAGTTTTCAGCACTAAGTAGTTAAGTTCACGAACACAATGGTCTTCATCTTTCACTAGAGATCGTTTCCCTTCAGTAAACTGTGCCTCGAAGCACGAAGTCTTCTGCCGCCGCCGCCGCCGCCGTCTCCTGGAGCTTCAGCTGGCCGATCGGTCAGATCCTGACGACTTTGACGAGCTCTTGCGGTCAACCAAACCAGACGAAGACTTTTTGGACGGAGAAGATCGTTTGGATGGCGATGACGACGATGCTGCTGAAGAAATGTTGGAATTTCTTCGCCCACCAATTGCACCTTCCACGCCACCCACGTTAGTCACATCAGCGCTGCCTTCGATGGAGGTTGCGCCAAGGGCAGACTTGAGGCAGGGACCATAGTAGCGCTCCTGCTCCTCCAGCTGGTAAGCGAACTCATCTTCCAGGCTCTGGAAGAACACAGAAATTACGCCTTAGTATAACAGCTAATATATCGTGGTTTCCAACAATAAAAATATGCTCTTTAGTTTCAAACTTCATGCAAATAATTATGTAAAGAATGAGCGATCCAATAATAAACATTGTAGTGTACTGTACAGTACAGTATGTGCCACATAATTATGACAGCAGAGCAAGTACACTGTTAACATGCCACAAAAGATCTGAACTGAAGAGGTTATCTGCAAAAGATCCATGAGAAAACAAAACGGAGGAAGGAGAAGTCACATCCCTGGTCCTCCAAATGAATAAAATTAGGGGTCGGTGCTTCTGGTTGGCATGCCCACACACACAAATTACCCCCATCCAGTGCAGTAGCTGCCTCATCAAGATTACAAGAACTTCTTCCAAAATGCTTCATCTATCACAGTTAGGACGGAGACGTCTCTTGGATGCGCGCCAAAGGTGGCGGCGGGTGAATGACTGGAGGATGCGCCAAGAGTAGGACGCGGTTCTCGCTGTGGTTCAGAGGGTTGGTGGGGCTGTAGATGAGTTCCTTCTTGGTCGCAGAGGTCTCTTCGCCATCCTTGGAGGGCGAGGCTGGACGAAGCGGCGACGACGTGCTGAAATGCACAAGCTCCTGAGTAGAATAGCTCAGCTGCATGAAGTGCTGGTCGTTGCCTGGAGACAGCTTTCCAGTTAGCGTGGCCAGGGACGACGACTTGGACCGTAGCCTCGGCGGCGACTGGGGGATGCAGGGAAGGAGAGGATTGGCCGCTATCTTGGGACTCATTGAGCCGGCCGAAGACGACGTCGCCCATGATGACGCTGTTGAAGACAAAGTCGAAGTGGACGACGAGGAGAACCGGTCGTGTGTGGGAGCAAACGACAGCGCATGAAGGATATCTCTGGCTTCTCTGCCTGGGGCCGGCGCAGGTGGCTCCACACACCCCTGAAATGGCACGTACAGAGAGCGCGGCCTTCGCTTTGCTGGCGCTCGCGGGGAGGGAGTCTTTGGTGCAGACGATGGCGGTGTTGGAGAAAGAAGTAATTGCGAGTAAGATGATGCTGGAGTAGACATCATGGCCGCGGCACTGAACGCTCGCTTGTGCGCCAGACCAGGGGAGGACGAAGTGGGTGTTGCGGCAGCATTTTTACTCCTGTGTCTGGGTAGAAACGCTGGTGCCGAACGCACTGAGAGTCCGTCGATGCTGGAGGCAACACTAGGTGTCGGAGGTGGGGAACTGCGTTGCAGGATCGCGCTCCACTCGTGAAGAGAGGTCGTGCGTCTATCCTCATAGTAGCGGTCCTGAGCATTCTGCTCACACTGCAGATGCTCTTCGAAATACTGGCCACAAGTACAGGAAGCACGATACAGTAATGCGTAATAACATAGACGTAAGACGACGGAAGCAGCACGAAGAATAAAAGATCTCAATGTCATAGATGAGAGATATTGGCTTACCTGCTTCCTCGGTTTGAGCTCAGCCTTCCATTCCCTGAGCTCCTGTGCATATGCCTCGTCGAGTTCTTTGAGCTTTAGCGTCTCGTGCTCCATGAGCATCTTGCGCTTTTCGTTCTGTAGTTGCTCCAGCTCCTTGATGGCAGACTGGGCAGACGCGCGAGCCTCCTCCAGCTGTCGTTGATGCTTGGTCTCAAAGCGCTGTTGCTCGGCTCGGTACCGCTTCTTCTCAGCCTCTTGGAACTGGAACGGGAACAAACGCGTGTGACGTCGCTTTGAGACAGGTATCCCTAAACTGTGCACCTTCTTCAGACGATCTTTCTCCTCGGTGGGCTTTATGATTTCGTGCAGGTTTGTGACCGAGATGCGCATGGACTCTCTGAACATCATCTCTCGGGCCTTCATCTCCTGCCTGATTCTCTTGGGCAGAGCTTTTCGCTCGAGGGCTTGGTTTTTTAACAACTCCTCCTCTTTGCGGTCCATCATACGCTTTAAATGCTCAAGCTCTTTCTCGTGATGAACCTGAAAGGCAGCCAGAGATAATCCATCCGACAGAATTGGAACCAGGAGTGGTATTGTCGCTTGAACATACCAACATTTGATGACGCTGCAGAAAGAACATGTCCTTGAGCTGTCTCTTTGCCAGCTGGTGCTTCTCGTGCAGCTGCCTCTCCTCCATTTCCCAGATGGCCGCCTCCCTGGCCCGCATGAGCTGTTGTTTCTGTTGCAAGAACTGGCGGTCCAAAAGTGCGATCTTCTCCTTGTGGGTGTCACTCAGGCGTCGAAGAGATGTGTCGTGAGAATCATTCAGTCTCATCAAGAAATTATGGTCCTAGGTAAAAGATTGAAGGGTATCACAACACTCACGTTCGCTGCTGGAGACGAGTAACACTGGTACAATATGTAGGTAGTACTTACTCGTATGCTCTGTTCCTTCTCCATTAGTTCTTTTCTTAGCTTGAGCTCTTCCTTGCGCCTCTCCTTGGGCAAAAGCTCGACCTCATGCTTAAGCAACTTCATCTCTCGCTTGAGACCGTCTCTGAACGCCTTAAGTTCCTTCTCTTGCTCAGCGCGTATCTTCTTCGAGGTAACTTTGAGATCTACATGCTGTTGCTCCTCTGCTCTATCCACTTGCTTCTTTTGCTGTTCCATCATGGAGTGAAGATCGTTTTCATAATTCTTCACGAGAAGTGCTCGCTCTTGGTCAAAACGCTTCTCTTGCTGTTCTCGACAAACCTGAAATAATCCAGCATTAAAATAGCAAAACAAACAATTCCGCGGACATTAGCACTCACCTGGTTCTTGAAAGCAAGGTCCTGAAACTGTTTCTGCTCCTGCTTTTGCAGCAGCTTCAGTTCCCTAAGCTCTTGCTTACGGAAGTAGTGGTCGTCGTAGAAGCGCTCATTTTCGTCGTCACCGTAAATAACCTTGGATGTGGTGGTGGTCACGACGACGCCGTCAATCTCGAACTTGCGCGTGCGCTTACGTGTCTTGCGCTTTAGGTTCATTTTGGCTATGTCCTCCTTGGTAAGCGGGGTCTTTCTCGCCACAGCGCTGCCGACCACCACCTCTTCCTTGCGTCGGAGAACTGGCACCACCGGTGGAGGGGTCCGATTGGAATCGTCATCGACGTCATAATCAACATCTGGTATCTGACGCTTCTTGCGAAGCTCCACTTCTTCCTCCTCCTCTGCCTGGTATAGCTCACTTGACTGTAGCTTATGAGAAGTGGAGTGAATCTGTTCGGACATGGCCCTCTGAGTCTTTTTCTTCTTTTGAGGACTACTACTCTTCTCCTTGGAGGTGGTCGTCGTCGGCGGAAAGTTTGAAATAGTTGACTTTCTCATCACCTCACTATGGTCCTCCTCGACAGATTTGGACTGAATTCCAGAATCTTCTTCCGAGGATTCTGAAACAGGAGACACAGCGTGACCATTGTTAGGACCCTGTGGTGTTGGTGAGACGTCTGATGTTCTGCGAGGCGCCGTTTGTTGTTGAGGCTTGGCGATATTTTCTTTCACTTCATCCCCCTCTGGTACACGGAAAGTTTCATCCGTATCGGTAGCAGTTACTGTCGAGCCCTCTAAGATGATGGATGTGGGTGATGTGACGGCAGCCGCTCTGCTTATGGCTTTCGCTCCCGACGAAGAGGATATCTCGGACGATGTGTGACTAGCACTGCTGAAGGAGCGAGACAAATCAGACAATTCACCGCCGCCATTGCTCTCGATGCCACCGGTGTGAGAAGTTGCAGAAGAATCCTGCACCTTGACTGAGTTTTGGTCGTCACTGCTCCCACCGACTACAACCACTGAAACGTGGGACATGTCAGACGGCACGGAGGACTTTTCTTCCTCCTCTTCCAGCACGGTCGTGTCATTATTGGAGATGATGACGACGTCTTCTTTTGCCTCCGGAGGAATGACGACATTTCTTTTCTTAGCAGCGGCGGACGCCACGGATGAGGAGCCAGTGGATGATCGAAGCGAGCTTCCATCAGAAGACCGCAAGGGACTTGTGGTGCGCTCCGGCATTGATGTCGGGCTAGCGGAGGACCCCGAGGACGTAGTAATGACATTCTCCAGGTCGATCACCTTAATATCCTCATATTGATCCTCATCATTTATGTGCGTGTTGAGGGCTTGTACCAGTGAACGGTCGTCGTCGTATGTTTCAGACGCTGAAGACGATGTCACTAGAAAAGAGGAAAAGCTTATGGTAAATTAACCTCGGGTAAGACTCTTTTTTAAGTTTATACTCACCCATACTCTCTTCCGCTTCCTGAATGACGTCATCCAGAGTCCGGAGCGCTATATCCTTCTCCGGAGAAAGTCTTTCACACTTTTCATTTTTGCTCGCTTGGTTCACATCAGTCTCTCCCTCTGCTTCTTCCTTCTCAACATCTTCAACGTCGTCGTCCAGGTCTACACTACCTGGCAGCGGTTGCAACGCCCTCTGAGGAGAACTCAACCTCATCTTGGATGGAGTCCTTGGGCTGGTACTACCTGGGCCTATCACAAACGCACTCTTCGGTCTTTGCTGTTGGCTACTGCTACTTGTCGCGGGTTCCTTAGACGACGCTGTGGTCGCTTCAACCTTTGGCGTCGACACCTCAATTAAGCTGGACGGTCTCAATTTCTGCGGCAAGGACACCACTGGGGGAGCAGGCGCCTTTCCTATAAAGTATACAAAGCATATCCATTAACGTCTCCACAACACACTTGGCTTGCACATAAGTAGGAAAGAGTATCCAAGCTTAGGATCTCAAGTAGCAGTAAGATCTACCTTCATTGGCATGGGACAGAGCCCCGGGAAAATCATGACGAGGAGACTTTACTGTACACTTTGCTGTGAGGCTTGTTACTCAGAGTTGAACTCTTCGTGTCTGCCTTTCTGGTCACGAGGCCCTCGCCCTTGCTCCCGTCCATGCTGGTCTAAGGGTCGGTTGATCTTTCATAAGTAGCTGACGCCTGCACAGGACAGTACATCGCAAAGTCGCAGCTTGGAAACACGGCTGACTTGCATGAATACTTGAGGCTTCATCGTCTAGCAGCTGGAGAATGCCCAGTGACACCTAAGCGCTGTAGTCTCCTTCTTGGAATCCGGCCAGTTCTTTTTGACGAAGCACTGCTCATACTACATGCTGCACCATTGGATATGCAGCGTATATGCACGGACTATATAAGAGTGATCTGATTTTTGACAAATTTGGAAAGGTATCTGCAACATCTACATGGCGACTCATGTAAAATGGAATCCCAGTGAAATACTTTTTTGACTGGACCTGTCAAGAGAAGGATATGGCCTGGTAAGGTGATCCACAAGAGGGTGCTTCTTGTGCTATGGCGGACGGTCCAAGGCGCATGGGTTTGACATTTTATTTACTCAATAGGATCTTATGAATAAAAAACCACGAGGTAACTTTTCTTAGTCTTTACTCAGTATTGGGACTTCATTGAAAAATATTACATTTCTCCTTCAGCCACGCTACCAAAAGTCCCCTAAACACGTTACGGATGTGTGTTGAAAGCCTAGAAACTTTTCAGCCATAAAATTGTTTTTTCATCATTCTTTCTAAAAGAAATCCTTCACTTTCATTACGGGCGAAACTTCACTGAACAATCTCCTGCTGCTGGCCACCTACTTACAAGCTTTTCCCTAGGTTGGGGCATTTGACGGTGTATTCAAATGCAACTTTCTAATCCCACCTTTGTTTCTCCGCTTGAGCTCCAGGTCACTCTGCTCCCTCTTCGGGGACTGTTTGTTGTTATCCTTCTCGGGGGATCTTTGGGGCGGCGTCTCCAGGGTCGCGTGGGCGGAGATTTTGCGGTCTGACCGGTCAACTGCCGATTCAAATACGCCTGAGCAACAACATAGAGAACTAATGATGGTCCGAAACACGGAAGGAAAATAACCCATGAAAACTTACTCGCAGATGAGCTCGTGGAAATGCTGCTGACGTCGTCCAACCTGTCGCTCTGGTCGCCGCCACCGCTTGAGAGAGTCATCAGGCTAATTGCCGAGTCCCTCGTCTCATTCGTCTGCAACAAGAGGGAGGGTGTGAAGAAAGCATGCATAATGTAATCTTCGACGCTTCTGGCCTTCCTCGATACCTCGAGTTCCTTCACTACCACCTGGACTGACAACTCTTCTCTTTGTGATGCCAACTTTCTGGTGGTTTCCTGAGATGGCAGCATTAAAAAAAGAACAGGAAAAAGTGACTTATTCTAGGTGTGGCCACTGCCTTGATTGATAATAGGTACGTGCGCCTGTAGCGTACTGCAGTAAAAGAGTCCTAGGTTGTGTGGTAAGGGTAAGGGTTTACACAAAGCTAAGCATAGTGCATGCAGTTACCGCGCGAAGCCAGTCTCGTTGGCTAAATGCTCGTTCGTATAGTGACTACACCACCACTCACCACGAATCGCTTTGCGCGCACTCTTTTCCTTCAGGATTCGCATCTTGGTGAAAAGACAGTTAAGACACGATGAAACCACTAAACATTAAGGCGAAGTAGAATGCCACACAAAAAAATGGTGGAGGTGCTGCTAGGAACAGCGGTGGTGCCAAGTGGCTCCATCACACAGAAAATCTTCAATCGAGCGATTCCGATTGAAGTTATAGCAAGGTGGAGCTGGTGCAATGTTACTGAACAATTTTCCAAGTAGCACTAATAAGAAACCGCTTTGAATTGATAAAATTATTGATGCTTACATCGACATCCTCGGGAAGATCAGTAATTTCCTCTTCCACAATTTCGGCCTTGTACTCAGCAAGGAGCTCGAGAACAGGCTTAGGATCAACAGCGTCTCGAACGAAGGGATGCTGTAAGATACATAGTAATGCAATTAGACTCCTACATGAAAGCAAGCAAGGTTTAGTGAGTGCTACCTTGAGCAGTTCCTCGGCCCTAGGTCTCTGGTTTGGATCCTTGGTGAGGGAAAGTCTGACAAAGTCGTTGAACTCCTTGGACCACTTGGAAGGCCGCTCCAGCTTGGGAGGATCGGACTTCTGGATCTTCAGGAGGACGCGCATTGGTGACATTTCATGATAAGGTGGCTCCATCTGTGCGAATTCAATCAGAGTGATGCCCAACGACCAGATATCGACTTTAAAGTCGTAAGGCTGATCCCTGAAGGTCTCGCAAAAGACAACTTCTGGTGCCATCCAGTAGGGCGTTCCGATGAAAGTGTCTCGTTTCTGGTTCTCATCACGGTTTTTGGCTGATACGCCGAAATCAGCTAGCTTGACGCCACCATCCATGGTAAGAAGGACGTTGCCAGCTTTCAGGTCCCGATGGATGACAGCGTGCTTATGAAGGTGCTCCAGGCCCTGACATATTTGTCGACACACGAAGGCAATCTGACGTTCAGTCAGTCCCTTTTCGAGGTCCACCATGATAGAGTCGACAGCGCCACCGTCGCAGAACTCGATGAACATCTGAAAGAGAGTGTGAGATATCCGTGCATCGGCAAGCAGACGACTACTTAAAAGCTGGATGCGTCTCCATCCTCTGTACACGCAGAAGTGGATGTGGAAGAGAAAAAAAAATGATTGAAAATTCGAATCGCGAAGGGAAGTGGATGAAAGCAATTTTCTGCCCAGCTGAAAACGGCGGCTTCGAAGTCAATTCTCGTCGACATTTTCAAGCTAATCAAATAAAGCAAGTCATCACCATCGTTCTTTTCATCGCCGATAATCAAGATGGCTCGATGCCAACTACCGGCCTGGAGCAGAGAATATGTTCACGGTGAACTTCATTTTGTAGTGACCAAACAGGAAGACCTTCAACATCTTGCAGCCACGATTTCACTGTGCAGTATCCTATTTAAGCGCAGGATCTGTGGAGAAATCCTAAAGCTGCAGCCACTCACGCTAATCGCTCAATACATTTTTCTAGTAGTGCTTCCTTCATTCTGCTATCATTGAGTAACCTCTTCGGGGGTCACTTGGCTGTTTCGTGGCTGCATCCCGTGCCAGACGATCACTATTATATGCGAGGACATAAGAGAATCCGTTGTGCAAACTTGCAGAATAACTTTCACACAACTTTCCTGGATCATTTGGCAAGGACCACAGACACAACTCTGAAACTCGAGTCTAACGAAACACTCGCACACACACGTATTGTATGCGATAACAAAGAGCTGAGTAGCACTGATGTGAATGAAGAAGAATACAGTAGTGAAGAGAGAATCATTTTCTTAAGGAGCCGTGAAATTAACGAAATTTCCGCTCCCCAGATAGGAAGGCTATACGGAAGGAGACCCCAGCAGGGCCTTGACGATTACTCGCGCAGACCCATAAAGTCAGTCTGACACGTAAAGGATCCCGATCATGGTCGCCGACGGCGACGGCGGCGGCGACAGCGGGTGCAATTGACTTTTGCGGAAAACATTGCGTGCTCGTCGTTGCTGGCGAAGGGAGACACGCGTGGAGGCGGCTTCTCAAGAAGTAGCGGCAGAACATCTCGTTGTCTCACCCCAACTAGGCCGTGAAATAGACCAGCAAGCAGGCAATCTCTCAAGGAGGAGGAGGCGACGATGGAATTTGCAGACGAGCAAGAAGTCTTTGAATCGTCTACTGCGTCTCGAGGGCCTCGCCCGCGCCGCAGATGTAAACAACTTCTGTCAAGATTGCGTCACTTCACCTTCTGACGGGAAGGGGGCGAATGGGGGGAACTCGCTCGGGTATTTACGTGTTGAGGGGAGAAAGAAAAATAAATTTTCTGACTCTGTCTGCAGTTCGCCTGTGACTACCTTTTTACTCCGGCGCATTCTTGCGTTGCATTCGTGCACGGCGCGGCCGCTAAATGTGCCAAGGTCGGCCTGGAGGAGCTGGGAGCGATCATTGAGTCGAATACTTTTCTTCTAGATTTCGCCCAAGAGACTTACGAGGAGAAAGTAGCTCCGGAATCTTTCCCCCTCTGCCCGTCATGCACGATGCCACCAGAGAATGCACTCACTCACTCTCCCGCTCGCTTAGACTGTTCTTACCCATAGCTTGTTCTCGTGGAAGAACGCCTCGTACAGGGTGATGATGTTCCGGTGGGAGATTTCGGTGAGGATGTCGATCTCCACCATGAAATCTTCCAGCTCTTCATCGTTCTCCAGGACACAGATCTTGGCGGCGGCCAGTAATTCCGGGCGTTCTCGGTGGCGGACCTTGTGCACCTTGCCAAAGGCCCCGTCTCCCAGCTCGCCCACAATTTCCCACACGGATTCGGGATTAATGTCGGTGCGGATGTGGGCCAAACTTGCGGACTTCTTCTTCTTGCCACCGGCCTCCCCGCCTCCCGCTACGCCCAAACTCAGCACTTTCTTCAGGTTGCTGAAGAAAGGCATGTTGACGGTGATAACTTCCTCACCCTGACCGTGGAGGCGGATTCACTATATGTTCACAGTTGTCAACGCCTGTTAACTCATTGACGACGGCGACGGCCTCGTCTGCGCCGCCTCGTATGCAACATCACGAACCGCAAAGCCTCCTCTTGCCTCTCGGTCGACGGGACTCCTGGAAAATGCAGGATGACTTTAGACGGCGGCACCGAGGACAATCGCTACTGTGCAGAAGACGAACAGAAGGAGATCGCAGATTAGGGGGCTTACGAGAAACGAGGGATGGGCGAGATAAGGGGAGAATTTTGCTCCTTGGGAATCCGCCCGGGCATCCAGGCGTTCAACTTCGGCGCCGAAATCACCTCTGCCTCATTCCCGGCAGCGGCCAACCCCCAAGTGAGGGCAGCGAGCACGACGAGGGTCTACTTAAATCTCGTGGCACTTATTACCGTCGTTGAAAACTTTTGACAATAACCAATACATGACTAGACCAAGAGCCTAATCTCCCAGAAAGGTGGAACGTCCGGCGCCGAAGCTCCGGGTACCGGAGAAATTGGTGGTGGGATTGACTGTGATCACGTACTTGTGGACACTGCTCCCTTCTTCCTCGGGGAAGCCGTGGTTGTGGTCCTTGAGCGACGTCGACATGAACTCTTTCTCGTTGGTTTCTTTCCTCTTTCTCCTCTTTCTCCTCGTCCGCCCCTCTCCTCTCTCTCTGGTCTCTGCTGTGGCTGCGGCTGCGGCTGCCCCTTCTCAGCTCAGTCTGTTCTGTCGGTCCCGCTTTGCTTTGCTGCTTGTTCCTCCGCCCAATGTCGGCGCACTGCAAAAAGCGCGGGAAATTCAAATGTTGCGTCCCACTTCCACCGGGATAGAGGAGATTTGTGCTTGCGCAGTGGACCGAAGAGAAAACATCAGGCTTGTTTTAGAAAAAAACAAAGAATATAAGCTCAGAAGTCCATAGCATTTTTATTCGCGGCGCATAGGATCATCGCAGTCGACGTCGTCTCTCCCTTGGTCACCACTTCTCCATTAGTCACAGAGGCCCCCGCTGGCGCCGTCCGGTCCCACGTTAAAACACGATGTCAATAGCCTCCATCGCACCGACCCTGGCGGACTAAAGATGAATACAAGTCGGCCCGAGACGCCCTAATTCGACGGGGTTAGCGGACTCAACGGCTCCCAGGCTCGGTTTGCAGCCCTTGAGGCTCGACGCACCCCTACTGTAGTCTCGTCTCGTTCCCATAAAGAGAGAGGAAGGCGCGCGCTCCCGACTCTTTCTCGGCCGGAGGCGATCTCGGAGACCGACTCGAAGTCGCCCCACGACCATCTGACGGCCACAGACGACAACGCCGTCGAGGACGACCGGAGCTCGATCAAAAGTTCTGCACCACCATGCAGCCAATCAAGTGAACGCGAATTTGGGGGAACCCGTACACAGTCAAGACTGATGGATGCAGAAAATACGCCGGTAGATGGAGGCAACTTCGCTACAGACACGATCTCGCTAGAGAGTCTACGACGGAAAATATCGGGCGGACGGAAGAAAAATGGTGCAGCAGGGGTGAAAAGGAGGACGACGACGGCGACGACAGCGACGGCCAGGAGAAGGAGGAGAAGAAGGCGGAGGAGGAGGAAGAGGACGAGGACGAGGAGGAAGAGGAGGAGACAGCAGCTTGGTGCAGGTCGGGCGTGCGCAGGAAGAACAAGAAGAAGAGAGAGCTGACTGGGGACTGCGGACTGGGGGACTGGGACGGACTGCGGACGGACTGCGGACGGACTGCCGACTGCCGACTCGGGCGCAACACGGGCTAGGGGGCCCGTGCTGGGGTGCGGGCAGGAGGGGACCGACGACGAGAACGACTTGGAGCGCGCGCGCTTCTCGCCCGCTGGCTCAGGCGCGCGCGCACAAAACAGAAGAGACCGAGACAGACAGAGAAGTGAGCACCGAGCACTGAGGGCAGGAACGAGGAGGACGGAGGAGTGAATCGACTGGCGAGGCAGCAAACGTCGAGGTCGAGGCTCGTGAGTCGGACTCGCCTGCGGCCGTACCCGAAGAGACGGCCTCAAAGTGCAAGCGCGATATCGTTCGAGACATGAGACGCGGCCCCGCCATCGTCGGGGGCCTTCGACCACGAGGGCAAAGTCTCTTCTACCTCGTGGAGTAATCGCCATGCCGGTAGTGAACAGCAAAAACGAGTCTGCGGCCTCATCCGCAGCCGCGGCCTCCGCCGTCGCCAGTGGCGCCAGCGGTGGGTCGTCGCGGAAACGAACCTTCTCCACCATGACCTCTTCAGTCAGCTCCGCCGCCTCAGCCAGCCCCACCGCCCCCAGGCATTCACCCGGGTGGCCGCCCGCGCCACCGATTGTCCCGGACTCTAGAATGACCAGCAACGTCGGCGGTGGCGCCAACGGCGGTGGCGGCACCGGCGCTTCTTCAAACAGGCCGCGGAGTCGGTATTCGTCGGTAAGAAAGCAAAATTGTTCTCCTTTAGTTTCCATCTCGCTCGTCGAGGGGGCGATCGCTGCATGGGCGAGCGAGGTGATTCATGCGTGCAAAGATAGTTACATAGGTGGATGTTAGGAAAAAAGCGCAAAGACAAACGCTGAGCAGAACGGTAGTGATGGAGGTGACCGAGATCGAGCTTCAGGAGCGCCCCTTTCAAAAGTTGTTAACACCACACCGTGATGTCTCCTGCTTGTGTAACGACCACAAAAGTGGAGATTACAATTATGATGCTGGTACTTACGTAAGTTATATCTATTAATGACCGACACTGATCGTCGGTGCGTTGAACCTAGGTTGTCGCAAATTGTGTCATGGTCGCGACTTGAGCCGAGCAACCTCCTTCTCTCACCCACCTCTCCTCGGGTACCTGGAAATTGAGCTTCAGGCTTCGACGACGGCAATGCAGCAGTGAATGAGTGATCTCTTGCGCATTTCTGAGGAGAACCACGTTCTCCCGGTCATGCTACAGCTCCGTAGGATGCACTTTTAGTCATCAGAGGCTGGCTTGCTGAACAACGGCATGGAAGAGGCTTTGGTCGTCGCCCTATACTCCACCGTCTCCCTAGATACCTGCGACATGAATATGTTCATGGTACTTGGGCATCCGGACGAATTTGTCGTAGCGAAACTGAGCGCACGTACTCCTCGTCGTCCTTCTCGTCGTCGTCCTCCTGCTTCTTCTCCTCCACGGCACATCCTGTTGCCTGGAAGTGGCTTGGCGAAAGAGGAAGCTTCTACTTTTGCTGCTGCCGCCGTCGCTGAGGGTTGAAGGCCGGACATTCCTCCCCAAGTCATTCACCGTGTAGTGGTGGTAGTAGTAGTAGTGGTGGTGGAGGAGGAGGAGGAGTGGTGGCGCTTGCTTGCTTTATTCTGTTGCTTGCTGCTGCTGGTGTCGCAGCCGTTGCAGCCGCCGTCGTGGCTCCAGCTGCTGCTGCTGCTGTACGTACAAAAGCCAGAAAGAAGCTTGCAGCAGCAGCCTCAGCAGCAGCGGTCCTACTTCAGGCAGAATATCAGCCTGTGAGCAGCAGCAGACACAGTCGGACCGAGGTGATCTGCGGCCAAGTCAGTGGCCTACACAGCCACCATCACGATTGTTGGCTGCTATGAGATGGCTATCCCGCCGGCTCTTGCCTTTATCATCTTTCCTGACAGGGGGCGACTTTAGCGCTGTTTCTGCCACGAAAAAATGTCTTTGTTTTACTATTCATAACCTGTAGGATAGCAATTGGCTCTCGCTCATTCGTCTGTCCCGCTCTCTTGACCAGAAATGAGGTCAAATATGAGCGAGGAACGAGCGAGCGACGAATTCCTTTTGGCCGCCATTTGCTAGTCAAACTCTGCTCTGTCCGCGGATCCAGAAGTGGAGGACAAAGACGCCGATCAAGACGTCTGTCGACAATAATCTGGACAACAATTACAGAAATCTCACTTCTCCACCTCAGCAGTCCAAGGTTCTCCTTGTTCTGCTCTTCTCCTTTTTTTTTAAAAAAAAAAAAAGCATTACGTGTTCTTTGTGTCGCCAACGAGGGGCATTCGTGCAAACTCTCCTTCCTGTTATGCACACATGTTGCGGCGGCCTCTTCTTTGGTGGGACCTCTCAGGCTCTCTGTTCTGCAGCAGTCCTTTTTTTTGCTCTTGATGGAGCAGAGCTCTATCGCAAAGGCTTCCATGCGTTGCGGCTGCTTGGAAAGACGTAAAAAGTGCCAGGCGGCGTTGGCCGTGGCGGCGGCGTTGGCCGTCCGTGATGGCGGTGGTGGCCGTGGCGGCGCAGCCGCAGCCATGTTCCCCTCTGCCTTAATAATTGTTCTCACGAACATGCTACGTTGCTGTGAGAAGACATACATACCTGCATACGATGCACACAAGTACTGCACAGGTAAACTGTGCTGTGGGTTCGTCGCCGACTCCCTTGCACAGTACTTACTTCACATGTACTCTTGGGCAATACTAACGTTCGTCATTCGAAGCTACATACATGTACGGCATGTGCTTTCTGAATGTTCAGATCGCTGTTGCTGCGGAGGCGGTCACTGCGACAACAGTTGTTGGCACTAGAGTTCAGGTTTTTTATTACAGAAATGCCAAGACAGACATGTGAACGTGCACTTGTATCCTTTGAAAACTATGTATGCTCATAGTGCATGATACTGAAGCACTGCGGATAGGAAGTGATTACGACGAAGTGTTTTTCTTAGTCCTGAGTAGTAGAGAGGACCAATGCATTGGCCACAAGTTGTTGACAGTGCCTAAGCTCTATGCCCGAAGAGAGAG
>JAAUXU010117854.1_pt1 | contig 16120 bp, 19 predicted proteins | sample 7278151 | NCBI WGS metagenome assembly JAAUXU01 (sample SAMN14350113, study PRJNA611818) | marine sediment metagenome | isolation source: surface marine sediment (1.8m) | place: French Polynesia: Moorea | collected 2018-08 | reverse complement strand
TCCTCTCGCGAGTACACCTCAGGCGTCTTGCTCTCGCTCCTCTGCGCCTGCCTGCTCGTGTCCAGACGCGGCCGCTGCTGCTGCTGCTGCTGCTGCTGCTGGTAGTGTGAATGATGATGGTGTCCGCCAGCAGTTGCATGATAGTACTGGTCCAATCGATTCTCTATGCCCCAGTCGTACAACTGCTGATCTTCGATGATGTCTTCGCCGTTGCCGGCACCGTCAGGAACTAGGGCGGTCGTGGTTTGACCTTGAGGAAGCGGCGGTCTCTGTGTTGTCTCCATGACCTTTCTTACTCTGCTTTCTTGACTCTCCGTCAAAGTTGCCTGCTCTCACTCATCAGTTACGTCTAAGACGTCGGCTTGCTCAGACGCAGCGCTTCTGGCACGATCGCTTGTGACGTGATGAAGCCATATGAACGTTCCTTTGTTGAACGTGATTGATCAATAGTCCGTAGTACCCCAGGTAAACCGTATTGTCCCGACGCAGCACTCTCTTGGCTCACCACTCAGTGTTGTCTGGGATCTGGGACGTTAGGGCTCGCTTGCATGATCCCCCAACAGCACAGCAACGTCGCACTAATGCAGTGTCCATCCACACTGACACCGAGTCCAGAACAACTGACCAACGCTCTTCACCGAATTCCCGCTGTCTCTGGCGACAAAAGGCTTTCTTGGTGTAAAAATGTGCTCAGTCCTGGATAGCTTTTCCCCCCCTCCTTCGGCCACCCCCTCCGGATCGCTCCTTTGTTGGGACTCCGACCAATACACATCGAACGCACGCCACCGTAGTCAATTCGCCACCGCCGCCGTCGCAGCCGCTGCTGTAGCCGCCGACGGCGTCGCCAGCGTCGCCGACGTCGCTCTGGCACTCGCCGAGGGAAAAGGGGGGGGGGGGAAAGTCCTTTCCAAATGTTTCCGAAAGAAGCGACGACGATGAGACGTAACAGAGTGAAAAAAATTTTTGACGTTGGACACTTCTATGTTCTAGAGCTCGTTTCAGAGAGCATCTCCTCTGTGAAATACTCCATGCAGTCCGCTAAAGAATAAAAAAACACTGAGACAAAGTCATGCTTGGTCCGAATGGCATCAGACACCCTGTAGGATGAAGAATGGTGCACCAGGGAAGCAGGGATCGCGGCGGAGAGAGCCAGCGAGAGGAGGAAGGGGAATATCGATCGTTTCGTTCCTTTTTTCCCTCGCATCACATGTGCGATGTGTGCGTGCACAGCAGCGAGAGCAACGAGGAGGGGGAGGGGGTTGGGGGGTGGCGAGATAGCAACGAGAGAGCGAGCGCCTGCACAAGTGGCACTCAACCAACGCTGCTGTCGCCTTTAATGCTTCCTCAGTAATCGCCCAGAGCGTTTATGCTGATCCTCCATACGACGACCAAGGAGGAGGAAGATGCCATTCTTTCTCTCTCTGTGTGTCTCACGCGCGCACGCGTGGACGTTACTCATGGCACACACGCACTCGTCGTACATTACAGCAATGTCCATTTCTCTCAGTGAGCGTGCGTGCATCGTTATGAGACCGATCGATGTGGTAACGACTTGCAGCCGGCGGCAATTTTTCTGCCGTACTAAAGGAGGAGCGCGAAGAAGAGAGAAAAAAGAGCGCGAGTGTGCGTGAGTGCGCCCTAAGGGTGAGATTAAGGGGGGGGGGATATTCGCATTTGCTAAATTTGCTGGGTGTGGGTTGGGGGAAGCTCCAAAATCACTCCCCAGAGTCGCTTGGTCTGGTTGCCAAAGGACCTGCCAGTGTTCAAGTTGGGCAGAGCTTTAAAGCATGCCTTAAATCAGGCATTGAGAAATGAACTGCGACAGCCGAGAGTAAGACAGAGGAGAGGGGGAAAAATCCCTGGCATTAGTGACTGGCGGAGCTCTCGAGACGTTCATCAGCGCGTGAAAGTCGATCGATGCCATCTTTCTTTCTTTCTCTATTTCGCTTTTAGCGTCTAATCCTCTTCGCTCAATCGACGTGAGAAGCGAGCGACGAATCTCGGATCAAGGAAGAGGCTAAACGAAAAAAAAGTGCGAGAAATTCTCATTAGAAGAGGACCTCTGAAGGACCACGCGCTTCACTTGCGCTCCAGCGATCGGCTCTTGTACGCGGCCACGAGCGCGTCAGACCTCTCTGTCCATCCATATTGTGCTGTCTTGCACGTATCATGTCCATGGGAGAGATGAGGTTCGCACGTGTGTCAAGCATCGCCGGTGCGTGCGTGTGTGCGTGCCTGGGAGGGACGGAGTGAGCGAGGGACGTCGTTCCATTGCTACGCATCCTTTTCAGCCTTTGCTTTTTCACGCCGTCGATGCACGTGTGCTTGTGTGATGTGGATCACATAGACGCGCGCAGGGCGGCAGCAGAAGGTGATGGACGCCCTGGAACCGCTGTTCAACATGCTGTGTGCCGAGTACCGTGTGAGGCGCAGAAGAAGACGCCGACACGAGAGGCGTTGGACACGGCTTACGTGGACATGATGGCATTTGGCGACCTCAACATGGCAGCGCCACTTCACTAAAGTGACTGACTTGGTTGCTTGTTTTTGACCCTCACACAGTCGACATTTGTCAGCATTGAGTCGTACAGTAAAAAGAACCATTCCTCCTTTCCGGCTGCTCGGCGTCCGGCATCACGGTGGATAATCGGACAAGCTGGCGAGATGGTTGAGGTCCTGCTCATAAGACGCTTTCATCTTTGCGGAGCGAATCAAAGTGGGGATTTTTGAGCTCCCCTGACCGCTCATATGTACGTATTAGGCTGCCCAAATCTGGAGACTCAATGGGTCTTTCTGGTCGAAAAATTGGTCTGCCAGAAATTCTTTAATTTCACGCTTCGCTTTTCCTGGACGAAATATATTCTGCTAAGTTTTGTACGTAACTTTTTTCTCTTTTTCAACACTGTTGAACACGTACACGACCGTGCTGCACTTATACTACAGTATGCATACACGTTCATAGAAGAATGTGTTTTGTGTGGACAGACATACGACTGCATACGTGAAGGCATGTACTGACATCAGAAGACTCAAAGTGATCAAGGAGTCCCTTTCAAGAAAAAGCTTTCTCATTCAAATGGTACTTGTAGAGCGTACGTATGTAAAGGTCATGGTCACAAATGCACTGCATGTACCACGCCTCGGTGAAGACTGTGATCAGCCTAACACTATCACACAGTCCGAATAGCTTTGATGACACAATGGCCTAAGACGCAATACGTACAAAGTATTTGCGCACAGAACAGGACATGACAAAGTGCAGTCTGATATTCAAATGCACCACAAATTGTTGTGTATTCCCCGGGTCCGGATACAGAAGAAAGCGTTCCGCTTTTCTATCCACTGTCCTGCTTTCACCTTTCAACAGCCAATGGTGCGTACTAGTCATACGTGACCACACACACGTACTGTCTCATGCACAGTACAGACACACGCATGTGAGACGACGGGCAGAGAGGAGAGAGGACGCAACTTAATACCTGCCCTATTATAATCCTTAATTTACGAATGTGAAGATGGCGGACGAGGCTGCGAAGGAGGCCAGGCGAAGAAAGATCCGCCAGTTGGAGGCGTCGCTGTTCGACCAGGGCTCCAGCTTGGTCACTGGACTGCCCGAGCTGCAAAGAGTAGACGAGTACACGGCGCAGTACGGACTCGCAGAGCGGACAAAGGCCGTTCAGGGCCCATTGAAGGGGCTCCCGGCACTGAAGAAGAACGCCAAGAGGGTCTTCCTACCCGATCCAAGAAAGAAGAAGACACACAAATCAGAAGACGACGAGGATTTGCTACTCAAGAACCAAGAGTTCGCTTCTCCAGATACTGCTAGTAGCGGCGAAGGCGACGTTGAACCACTCATTTCTGGGACGCCGTCCAAAACCGGAGAACGCCCGGGGCAGCCGCTGCCTAGACGGCATTGGTCCTTAAGTGGTAGTGGCAGCCAAAATCTGCTGAAGAGCGAGGTGGCCCAGCTCGACGAGTCCATCCGACACTTGGTCACTGATCCCAAGAAGGAGGTGCTCGAGAACATCAAGCGCAGACATAATGTCAAGGGCAGGAGTCCCTCCCTTGACAGCGGGCATCCCGTCACCCAAGTTGCGGAGAGGGAGAACGAGCGGCTGGGCAGAGCTACGATGCTCAGTCGTGGAAACACGCCGAACAAGGAGAATCAGCACCCAGGTGCCACGAAGAGACAACAGCACAGGGTCAGATCTGTGGACGGCAGCGCCACCAGCAGGATATTGGCGGAAGAGCAAGCAGATCTGGAGAAAGTCATATCCAAGTTGGATCCTCGCTTTGTCACGCCTCAAACGTCGCTCAACCCTTCAACGTCAGACCCACAGCTCTCCGCGGACTGGCCGGCCATGCCGGAGATCAAGGCCAGCTTTCCCGTGCGAAATGCACGTAAAGATGCACTGCAACCTCTGCCAAAGGCCAAGAAAAAGGCCAAGGATAAGAAGAATAATCGATTCTCATTGAACAAGGCTCTCAGCATTAATAGAAAGAACCACGACGAGAACAACAGCATTATGGACGACGCGTCGATCCCTGCGGATCCGATTGCCAAGGCCTCGCGCCTGCCGGCAATTGGGCAGTCTCCATTGCCCGTCATCAAGGTGAACCCTTCAGTGAAGCGATCGGAAAATGACAAGACGCAGACCAACAGCAGGTGCTCCACTGCGGAATCCGATGGCAGGATGGTCTTCTTCGACGACGTCGAACGCATCGACGGCGTATCGCCCGCTGACACCTTTCGGGACGTGCCTTCGGCTCTCAACGACGTCCCCAACGCTCTGGCCGACTTCAGCAGTGACAAGACTTTTGACCAAATCCCCAAGGACGTGTTTGACGCCATCCCGTCGGCCGTCAGCGCCAGAGAGGGGCGCAGGTTGGAGAGGCAGAAGCGGGCAAGGGAGGAGGAAAAGAAGAAGAGGCAAGAGGAGGAGCTGGAGAAGAAGGCGACCCAGAACGACGCAGTGGCTGTGGACTTGTTACAGGAGAAGGAGATGACTGCAACAGAATCAGCTGCCGGCGGCGCCGTCTCCCTCATCACGGCCCTCTTCCCGCACGTGCAGCAATCTCATACCGAGGGAGCCGAGCAACAGCCAGGAGGAGGGGACGATGCAGATCAGGTTGAGTCTGACTTTTTATTCGCACTCTTCATCCAAGAGAAGGAGCACATTTCCGCACACCCACAACGCACCGATCGCACGCACAATCCGGCGCCAAAACCGCCCGACGGCCCCGAGGAGGGACACTTTTGTGCACCATTCCTCGACGGCTTCTGCGAAGCACACTTCTGCGTCATTCACCATCCAATGACATCCAACGCAGTAGGAGATGACAAGCCGTAATCAGGTCGGAGGAGCTCGTCAGAGTAACAGAAATTAACGTTGAGGTAACGTTTGACACCCAATCAAGTATAGTATAAAGAAACATGTCAGCATCTAGTATGTAGTGCATGACCTATTTTGTGTGAGGCAATCCAGCACAAGGGCAGTACAATCGATTGTATAGGGTACTGAGTAACCTTTTATCAAACAAACTCTCCTACGTACTCGATGTTGTTCACTATAAACAGTAAGGTAACGTAGAACATATGTCGGGTGTGAGATATTCATGCAGACTGTCGCACTTTGTACCAGTGAACGGTTTGTTTACCCCTGCCACAGTCCAAGTGAATTACACAGAGTTTGACATTGAGTTTTTTTTTATATTGCAGGCAATGATGGATTCCCAGTCCCTCCGCAACCACGATATTGTGGTGTAAGAGTACAGGAGTGAACCTCATACCCTATCGGGAGAGCCTAAAAATTGTGATTGAAGCAACGTCCCTCGCCTACTTCGTACTCAAACTTAACTTACGCTTGATGCATAATACATACTACAGTACCTGCACCTTAAATATTCTGTCATAGCAATTGTGCACCTTGCCCTGGCCGTATTTTGAACGCGATGCTCATAGGCAAGTACAATGCAGTGTGTATGCAGTGACATTTCGGACCAGACAACTCCTCGTACGGAAGTTGTTCTGTCCGTCGCCGTTGATCAGGATGTCTGCGGTAACGTCGTTGGTGCGTGTCGAACGATACAGAAAATAAGTCCTTCGACAGTTCACATGTCCTGACGCCACTGTATCGAGCAGTACTGAACAAGTACGTAGCACAAAGTGTGCAGCGCATTCGAGGTCCAGAACGCTGGACTGAGAATCATGCCTATGTAAAAGTGTCGTAGTGACGAAGAGAATTGCACCACCGTTGCAAGACTACACACTGATCATCGGGTCCAAGGATTGATGAAGTGTTGGTTTAACAAATGGACTGGCCCAAGTCTTCAGTGTTCACCAGAGGCGGTCAAAAGAAGTTATATCCATCTCATATTAAGACCGATCATTGTGAAAGAAAGAATGTGTCTGAAGTACGTTGTAAAAAGGGCCTACGAATCTCTCTGGCATGAGTGAAATTCATCCTGATAAGCGTCGGGTCTTCGTATCTAGCAATACTACTATATAAATAGGAAAATGGAGTCCATGTATTGGTTCTTGGCAAATACAAGTGATCCTTGTATCCAGTGATCCTAATATCCGTTGTACGTTGCACGGTGGAACGTAACCATAAGAATGAGCTTGGCACCGAAGGATTGGCTCTTAAAGAGAGGTTCCACCGCACTGAATCGTATGCGTATGCAGAGTGAACCAAAGGCTCGACTGTCAGCATGTCTGCCATGAGGAGCCCTCGAATTCTATACAAGTTGGCGTTGGATTTCCCGATGTTGCAGTCGCACTTCTTGTTAGGGAACAAGGAAAATGTTGTAGTAGACATGTAGAATCATTGTGAGAGGCGCTGACAAAACTTCACTGCACTGAGATCCAACAAATGCAGCAGACTCCAAGCCTAGTGCGCAGGATCCCTGTATCCCTTTCCTCATCCATGTCGCCACCTTTGAAAAACCTCTATCATTTACAACTCTTCAGTCGTCAGTCCAGTCCCGTGCACTCGCGCGCCAACGACCACCACTCCGTTGACGTCCGCCGCACATGCAGTGGTTCCACCCTCCCCACCGAGAGTAAATACAGAGGTGCAATTATGTTGCCAGTGTGCGTGGACTTCATCAATTGTGCTCAACATGGCATGAATGTCATTCAATAAGCGTCGCAAGGGGAAAAAAAAGACACTCACCTTAAGGACGACAACCTCGAAAATTGATGAATTAGTACAGGTGCATGTCTAAACAGACATGAAGAACTTACTGGCACAAGGGCTTTGCCCAGATGGCGTGCTGTACACCTTAACGGATGGAGGACATCGTTGACGTCGAGGAGGTCAGTTTGGGGCCGTGACGGGGGGTAGCTCAAGTATGAGGCAGAGGACAATGTGCCAGACCATGTCCATGTTGGCGAACATCCACTCTGCGCTGCTGTGACCGGCGTTCTTGTACTTGTGCCCATCCCTGCCACTGCCTTATTGCTGGGGCAGTGATTTTATGAAGACATCATGGTGTGAGCTGTTCTCCAGCTATTCTGCTCTATTCTCCTGATCAGAGGAACAGCAAGAACAGTCCTCAGGGCATTATTTGCATGTTGTAGCTACGGAACTTGCAGCATCGCGCATTTGGCAATGAGGCGCTGGTCATAGTACGTACACTTCAGTTTATGCACATGCCACGAGTCTCTGGAAGGAAGAGTTGCTTAACCGCTTCCGAGTGCGACTCCGCGGGGAGGAGAACCGACCGCGGCTTGTGCAGCAGCAGGCAGGGGCTTCACTGCAAAAAGGGTTGACTCAAGAGAATCGTGTGCCTCAGTGCGTACAGAGGCAGAAGTGTCTGTTCTGCCAAAACGATTGATGCACTTTTTGCATGATCTTAATCAGTTCCTGCGGTGTCACCGTAGCTGAGAAGAGAGATGAAAGGTGCACTGATGTAGAATAGATAGACAACACCACACAGACACGGAAAGCCCCCCAAAGGCCAGGAATTCTTTGACTTTTCGAGGAAAAATCCTACCTTAGAATGCAATCGTTTACATCACTCCTCTATTACAAGTGCCACTGCTCTGACAATAATGTTAGAGCATAGTGGAGGTGACACCTGCCAGTGCAATGTAACATTCAACGATGCTCTTTGCCACTGCACATCCTTGCTTCAGTACAGAGTTGCGGAAATCTCTGGCGGTAGCACAGGACGTGCGAATGTACGTGGATGAGCTTTATGTTGCACAAATGCATCGTCATGAGTGAGTGCGTCGACTTTGCGTACGACACCGACTTGCGTAGCTCTTGAATGGAAGAATGCACTGCTCGGGGCTGAAGCTGGACTTCAGGGTGGTGGCGGCGGCAACTGAGAGAGAAGAAATGAAGAATCTAAAACGTTCCAGTGACAGGGAGACAATTTTTCTGCACAATTTTTCACCACTTCGGTACTGAGCACCACATCCTGGAAGCTTGCAATATCACAGGGGTGGAATGGCAAAATCTCTGCAGCGAATAAATTAAATGAGACAAGGTTAATGAGAGAAAATAACGGTTCCATTTAGAAATTCACCGTAGCCGCACCTCTTCTGTACCATGCGTCACTGAGTTCGTCATTAGTCACTTCATTGTCATGACTAAAGTCGACGGTTTCTTCCTTACTGACATATTTAACCCTGCTAAGGGTCTCATTGGGAGTTCGGATCATGCTGAAGGATCACTCATTAAGACACAAGACAAAGGATTAAAGACGACCCATTCAAAGATCATTTGCAATAATGAGCAGCTATTTCCAGGAGCAGATTTCTCGGGAAACAGTGAACTATTTTTTTCACGAGTCTTTGGGAAAATGAGAGGGTCAGAGTGAAATTTAAAGGTGAGACTAATTGATGATATTCTGACAAACATGTAATTTTCTTTCATAAATTGACTGGCTCGTCACAGGCATGACCACAGCGCTTGAGCAGAAAAACAATAGAAAAAAGTACGTGGAAAAACAGTGAGGAAAAGTAGACTTGAGAAGGAAAAACAGTCACTAATCCATTTTCCATACGTCATATAAGAACTACTGTACTTAGATATTTCTGAAGTCGTGCGTCTGCGCAAAACACGGCGTGTTGCCTGGGCTCGGAAAACCAGTCTTGTGTTGCACGGGTCAGGAACGGTGTGTGCGCAGGTCGTTCGTCCCAGAACTTGACCGAGAATACGGACATGAACTTCCCCTGCGTTCAGTGAACTCTGCGAACAAGTAATTCTCAGCTGGGTTCCAGGTGGGCGCCAATGCTGTTGCGTGGCATTCACTTCCTACCTGGTCGGTCACTCAGTAGTGCAGCACCACGTAGGCCGAGTTCTCCCTCTCGTTCACGTTGGACACGCCACACCTCGTGGGCCACAGCATGGCCGACCGTACAGCCGCGTGTACGTGTCGAGAGCGACTCAACAAAGAATGCACGCTTCCCTTGTGTCCACCGATGAACAGATGCATTTGCCTCGTTCACAGACATCACCGTTGCGAGCATGATTGGGACCTTGTTTTTGTACACTTCTTAGCAATTTAGTGCATGACGCTATCCTGAGCGCACCTGGAACGGGCGATGAACGCCCCGTTACTTACGAACTCGTGCATCGACCAAGTCTTTCCCGTTTGGCTGCGGTCCACAGTCCCGAAATTAACCATCACGGAGTGACCGCACAGTGGGACAAGCAACATATTCATGAGAGAAAAAAAAGCTTCAACACCAGGAAGAAGGCGAAGATGGAGGTGCCGATAGCCACGAACCTGCTTGGCTTCCTCTCTGAGAAGAGATGTTACGCAAATGCCACAGCGACGACGACTCCTCTTTGTCAAATGACGAATGCATGAGTGAAACTGAGTCACGACGTGAGCAAAAAAGGAGACGCTTTTTTGCCACGAAGATAGTGCGAAGTGAACGAATTCACTCAGTCGACAAAGTCGTCATCCCAAGGTGGCTGCTGACAACCGACGACGAGTGAGCGCACAAGAGCGTCTCTGGACGCATGCGGAAGTAACACCACGAGGAGGAGAGGAGGGAGGGGTGATTGAACTTGGCACTAAAGGGGGAAGGGATTCCCAAAGATCGCATGTGGGACAGCGTGACCAACTTGTACTAGCAGCTCGGCTTCTGGCACCGCGTTATGAACGTTATGACTCTCAACGCGCTCGGGCTCATGGCCACCGGACCACGGGAGGGAGACATAATTGCTGTGAGCAACAGATGTTAGGCGATCACGATGTCGCCTTGGAAACCATGCGAGATCGCATGCAGCAACGTGCAATAGATTCGTACGTACGCACAGAAGCGTAGGACATACACATGTTCTTACTTTGTAGCACGTGCGTATGTATGGACGGGGAGGGGGGGGGGCAGGAGCGTCCGCTTAGGGAAACAGAGAGAGAACTACGGCAGGAACAGTCACTGGCGCACTCACCCCGCAACCCGTGCCCCCGGTGACGCCAGCGCGCGCAAACGAACGCATTTACACACGCCTGTGCTGCAACTGACCAGGATCGATGATGAATCCTGTAGCGAACTTGGTACGGACGCACCAGTCGCTCAGGTCCCGCAGAGCCGAGGCGAGGCTGCAGACGGACATGAAGAGGAGCTTTTAAACGAGGGACAACAGGGGAGACACGTCGACCAACCGATCGACCGATCGGTCCGTGGGTCTGAGTTGTGTCGTCGACTCCTCCAACATTCGGATCGTGGCCGACACAAATCTGATCCAGGGACGGACGGACCGACGGACCGACGCAGACACAAACGGACACACAGACAGACAGAGCGACAGACGGATGCCACGACCTGATAAAGGAGGGGCTGGCGGCCAACCGAAAGTGGAGGGAAAATTGGCTGGAAGTGGAGAAAAAAGAAGCTGGTCTTCTTAGAGAAAGTCGAAGACCGGTTCAATCAAGCTCCTCTCACTGGTTACTCGGTCACATTTGGACGTCGCCGACGCGTGTAGAGAGCTCAGCAATGACTTCTGGCGTGACCGCTTCGGCCCCAGCTTCCAGACGGGCCTGCCGCTAGGGATCGCCAAGACTGACTCAACCGCGGTCACTTGAATCGGTGCGTTTGGCCGAGTAAGCGTGTAGTGAAAGTTGTCAAGTTTGACCCATCAGTGTGCGGACGACCACCTTTGCTCGCACAACCACTGACCAGGGTGATCATGGTGAAGCTTCGGACGCTGGCGTCATTGGTGATGCTGTTGGCTGCTGTGTCTTTGGCACGAGCGAGTCCTTTGGAAGTCGATGCAGAAGAAGAGGCAATTTCTCCAGCAGATTCTCCGCTACAAGGAGACGAAAGTGTGCAAGGGGGTGCTGTTGATAATGATCAAGAAGACGTCAAAGAAGGAGAAGAGGACGATTTTCTTCTTGACGAACAACCCATTGTGGAGTCGAGCGAAGACATCAGAGAAGATGACGAGCCGGTCCAGATCGACCCTGTTACCGGAGCCAGACTGTACAAGGGCTACAAACTCATCCGGTCTAAGCCCAAGACAGAAGAGCATCTTCAAATACTCAAGTTCATTGCTAACGGTGAGTCAAGAGCGCAGCGTCTGCTATTCAGCGGGACAAACGTACGCACGTACGCACGCACGAAGAGTGCACGTAGACGAGCGCGCTCAAGAACCGCAGCGTTGAGCAGGAGAACTCGCAGCTGTTGATTCACGTTGCAGTTCGTTTTGACACACACTGTACATGTATTTGCGGTCCGAGATCACTCAGGGGTTTCCTTATGTGGGCAGCTTTTAACTACTACGTATTGACATCAGTCAGCTAGGCAAGAGCAGAGGAGTCACAAAATTCACGTACGGTACTGCAGGAGCACTATGTTTTACATTATGGTGTCTACCATACAGTAGACTACATAATGCTGCTATGTAGCATACATAGTATGTACTAATACATATAAGGCATCCCTACGTTCTGTCAAGTCTGATGTCTTCATGTCCGTTGTAAGCATCTTGGTGCTCAAGTATGTCTGATACACTACAGTCCTGCAGTCGGTAGCGTACCAAACATGCTTGAGCACCAAGATGCTTACACCAGACATGAAGACTGTAGTTTGTATTGCAGTCTACAGTACACGCACGACAGCGACATGCAGAGCGCGTGCAACAAAGTGTGCTTGCTCGTGGACTTACTCTCGTCTTCATTCTGTAGGCATCGAAGACTACTGGACACCCATCCCTGTCAACACGACCTTCCTCAAGCATGTGGACATGCTGGTGGGCCCCTCACACTTCAAGCTCGTCGCCAGTTATTTAGACTGCGCTGCTGTGCCATATGAGATTGTCATCCAAGACATCCAAGACGCGATAGACCACGAGAATCCTCCCGTCAGACAGGGACCCGGAGGCAGCTACGAAGACCAGCTCTTAGGGAGGCCAGGTGCGCTTATCTGAGTGTTCCTATCAGTCAATGGCATAGTTATGTATACAGTATGCACTTTAAGAACTGTTCTCATTGTGTGCATCGTTTTCGTAAAGAAGCACTTTACACACGAGTTTTGATTGTGAAGGGGAAGGGGGGAATAGGGGTGGAGGCTGCTGCCCCGGAGGGTCGAGATTCCCTAAGAGCTGTTTAATCCTAATTCGCGTGTATGGTGATACTTTGCAAACTGCCACGTGTATTTGAACATTGCATATTTTGTTACGAGCCTGTGTGGAGAAGCACAGCCTCTATTTCCTCGCCGCTTCCCACCTTATGCACTTAATTCTGCTCATCTTCACGCATCCTGACCACCGCAAAGTAGATACCCAGCACTGTACTTTACCACTTTACTTTCCCACCCATCTTGCTGTAAAGCGCTTTTTGACCACACGTTCATAGTCAATGGAACAGGCGAGTAAACATAATATGCGAGGTTAAGTACAGTATGATAGAGTCACTTGTATGCAACTTGACGCATATCCTCTTCCTTCCCTCTCACCTTTGCTTGCTCAGTGCATTCCTTGTCCAAAAGACAGACCTCTCTGGGATCGCTGATCCGCTCCTTCTTCGGCTTCGATTCCAAAGACCTGGATGATCATCCAACCAAAATCAGACAGGGCAGACACTTTAACAGTCCTGCTGCTCCTCCACCTAGTCAAAGTCTGGAATTCCCAACTGTGATCGCAAGTCCTGAGCCAGTCAAGACTGCATTTGTCTCTGACGAGCTCTCCTCCCCCCCAACTCATTCCTTCCCCTCCCACGAAGGCCCTCCTCCAGCTCCTCCAGAAAACCTCGTCACCGGTAACGCTCTGACACTGTTTGCTATCCTGCACGTGAACGTGGTGCTCACCATCTCTTGCACGCGTGCGTAGGTTTCTGCACGACCAAAAGTGGCTTCGACTGGGAGCAGTACCATCGCTTGTCCAAGATTGAAAAGTACTTGGACTGCTTGGAGTACGAGCACCCGGACAAAGTTTTCATGCAGGAGATTGGGCGCTCCTATGAAAACCGGCGCCTCAGGGTCATGAAAATCGGACGAAATGAAAGAGGGATCCGTAAAAAGGCAGTGTGGATCGATGGAGGGATCCATGCACGCGAGTGGATCAGTCCCGCCGCTGTCCTATACATGATCCACCAGTTCGTAGAAAACTACGACGAGCATCGAGACATCATGGACGAGGTGGACATCTACATCCTACCAGTCATGAACCCTGACGGGTGAGTGTCCGCAGTAGTGTAGTCACGTCCCTGATGTACAAGGTTTGGTGACCGACAAAGAGGGACGTAACTTCCGGGAAAAACCTCCTGGTTTCTGAGCAGCCCATAACGTCTACATCTAACGAGCTGTTCTTACGCAAAAGGTACGAGTACACGTTCACAAATGACCGCATGTGGCGCAAGACTCGGTCCAACCCCCACGGGCACTCGGGCGGCAGGTGCGTGGGTGCCGATCCCAATCGCAACTGGGAATACCGGTGGGGTGGACCGGGCGCCAGCAAGAATCCCTGCACGGAGACGTACATGGGCACGGGGCCGTTCAGCGAGGCGGAGACCAGGGCGGCGTCGCAGTTTGTGTTCCATCACAGAAAGGACATTCAGGTGAGGGAGAAAGTTCAACAATTTCCTGGAGATGTCTCAATCGATCTCGCTTCTTCGGGCTGTTTTTCCAAATATTTCCTTGGTTTTGGATTTTTTTTTTTAAATTAGAACATGCTTAGCCCTTGATGACCCAGAAGTCCCACAAAAGTTAAAAAGTTATTTTGTAGCCTCATTTTAGCTTTGTTGCCCTGGTTTTTCGTTTGCTCTTCTGAATGAATGAGACCAGCCAATTTGATGCTACGAATTGCACTGAGATTGCCCAGACCCCAAAGTTTTTATTGTCTCCATTGAAACTGACATCAATGTTTACCCTTATGCTCATCTATCCTTGCTCCACCAGTTCCTCCTTGTTCTTCAGTCTCGAAAGTCTTTCCCTTGGCGAAATCCCAAAGTATAAAATTTTAAAAGTGATTCACAAATTCACAGCGAACAACTAATGCGGCTGTGCAGCCCTAGTAGGTTCATATCGCCCCTAAAGCTGCTACTTTATACAGGAAACTTTTTTCTACGAAGATATGGTTATTGCGCCCCTTTTGTCCGCAAATTGCTAACTGCCGAAAAGAAGTCTTTGTTGTGTTGCATTTTACAACTCAAGGCAAAGATCGTCTTCTGGTGCTTCTCTTTCGATCCGGGGGCCTGTGAGTTCTCTACTAGGCCTAGGTGGAGCGCTACAGAGCCTAACGAAAGTTTTCTTAAACTCAGAAAGAAAGGGAACTCCATAGGAAGAGATAACTTTTTGTCATTTCTCCTCACCCGCCAGTCAGTAGCCGCCAACCTAAGTACTGGTCTGTACATAACGCAGTTACTGCAGTGCTAATGGCAGTGAAGATGGACTGGAAGAGGAAATGGACGGAGTCTGACAACTTAGACATCGACTGGGGCACTCCCGTCGACGAAGGAAAGAGCAATGATATCACTCACTAATCTTTTGTTGCAGCTCTTCCTGACGTTCCACAGCTATGGCCAGTTCATCCTCTACCCGTGGGGGCACACCAACCAAGGAGTTCCGCCCAACTATCGCGACCTGCACAGCCTGGGCGAGGTGGCCGGGGATGCCATGACCAGGGCCAGCGACCGAGGCAACAAGTACATAGTGGGCTCGGCTGCGCAAGTTCTCTATCCAGCAGCAGGTAACAAAGAGAGACAGACGTCTGCAGATTGATGCACTTGTGCTTCCATGCGTACCCACCGCGTTCAATCTCTGTCATGACTGTGACCTTTTTTCCTCAAAAAGGCGGCAGTGACGACTGGGCCAAAGGCAAGGCCGGGATTGAGTACTCGTACACAGTGGAGCTGCCTGACGAAGGGGAATATGGATTCCTCCTACCCTACTGGAGGATCAAGTCCTCTGTCAAAGAGGCCTTTGCCGGGACGAAGGCCATGATCAAGGAACTCATCAGGAGGAAAAGAGGCTGAAAGAACTGATCTCGAGAAAACGTGCTCAGTGTATAGGCTTGATCTTGGATATAGCTTAATAACGTTATTTCACTACATTTAGGTTTAATAAATTAACGAAGCATATAAAGCGCTTTACCGTGATACGCCGGGGGCACCGCTGCGTCGAAGGACGGAGAATTTCTCGTCTTCTCGTTTATTGTATTACGCGGTACGAACTCCATAACTCCTATCACGGGTGTGCTCAATGCAACGTTCAAACAGTCCTAAGTCGAAGTTGCTTCTATATCACCGCCGGAGCTCTCCCAAGCTCTGAATAGAGTCATCGTTGCCACCCTCAGCTGACTTCTGTCACCCATCAGGAGGACCACCTGGCAAGCCTCATATCTCAGATGAGGATCATGCAGTACCTGAAGCCTGCGCTCAACTACACGACAGTATACGACGTATAATTTAATAAGAATTATCTCTATGCATAAAGCGATATGACTTTATGCTGTCTGTCTGTCTGCCTGCATACTGCCTGTCTTACTGTCTCTTCCTGGAACTTTTGACTTGGACTGCCATGGGTCAAGTTGGCAAGGGTCAAGTACTTCTACAAGGTAAGACAAATTGATCATTGACCCAGCTCATCATGGATGAATCGGTCAGTGAGACAATTTTCAAGCAAAAGAAAGCTGCCCTGTGCAACTTCAAGGTCGGACAAAAC
>JAAUXU010005141.1_pt1 | contig 16124 bp, 22 predicted proteins | sample 7278151 | NCBI WGS metagenome assembly JAAUXU01 (sample SAMN14350113, study PRJNA611818) | marine sediment metagenome | isolation source: surface marine sediment (1.8m) | place: French Polynesia: Moorea | collected 2018-08 | reverse complement strand
CGTAGAAAAAAGGGGGAAGAGGAGGAGAGAGGCGGAAATTAGTGTCACGGATCGGCGGGCATTAGCATATCATTCCAAGAGTCTTTGTGGTATGGTACACAACGAGTATATACGATACGATATACGAAGACGAAGAAGACGGGCGAGAAGGAGGGAGGGGGTGGGTGGAAAACCGCCGCCCGCCCGACGACGACCGATCGTCCCATTCTCATCTCTCGGGCGCGCGGGCGGGCGACCCCCCCCGTCCTCCCTCCCTCCTCCGGTCTTTCCTCGGTCTAGTTATGTAGCTCGACCTCCCGCTGCCAAGACCACTTGTCCTCGGGGGTCGGTCGGAGGAGCCGAAGAGTGGAGGAAAGAGAAGAGGAAGAAGGTTATGTAAAGTGTACAGTATACACGGTACAAGTGTGAGCCCTCGTGGTGGGCTTGGCTTCGATGAGGCTGGAGATAGCTGTAATGATGTTGCACTACGTACGTACGCACACGATTTTTACGCAGCGAGTGCTATGAAAATTTGCACTGTCTCCTTTGTGGCACGCTGCTGCACGCTGGCATGGATGGACTCGCGTGTGTAGCACTCGGGAAAAGCATTTACAGTTAACGGCATGCATGTTCTTTTCTGTCTCCCCCTCTATCTCGATCGCCCGTCCCTCGGCGACCGCGCTAATGAATCTACGGCATATACAGTAGTGGTACAGCAGCACGCAACGAATGTAATGAAAAGAAGTGGTAGTAATACCAGCCAAAGAAGGGGAGGAAACTCTCTGGGTATACATGTACAGAGTCAGTGCCCTACTGCGGTTTTCCCTTTCGAATCCCCCTTTCCCCTCACACGAGCAATGCATACAGCATCCACGACCGACCTTCTTTGTTTCCCCGTTCGCACCCCCTCTCGATCCCAAGAGAACATTATGTGACGGTCGACCCACCCAACCCTCCCAACCCTGGTCTCAGTGTTTTCCCTCCTGGTCGCTGTACTTTGTGTCGCAGAGGCGCAATTTACTGCGTTTGTTGTCGGCCCCTCCTTTGGGCGGTCGTGATAGAAAGCAAAGGAAGAAGAGGGCGGCGGCGGCCGCCCTTCTTTTTGTTGCTTGGCGCATGCTAGACACAAGACGAGCCTGTCTAGGTGGGATTCATCCCTAGTCCTGCTGATTGCTACTGTGCCATGCTCACTAATACCGTAGAAGTATTTGCTTTTTAAGGGGTGGAGAAAAGACGACTTTTATCTTCTAACTCTGTTAAGATGCGAAGCTTTTTGTATTCTTTAATTGCGTGTGTGGGGGAAGCCAAAGCGGTAATGCAGGGTGAGTGCAGCGAGCGCCTCCGCCTCCTCGATTCGCCAACGTTTTCTGGGCCGTCTTCAAAGGTGGCTTTCAAAAATTACTTTATTGTCCCAGGCCCCAGGAGGAAAAATGGCTGTCCTTCAAACTAATATTTTTTTCTTGGGTTGTCTTCAGTGCAAAGGCGCGGGCTCGGAGCTGGGGAAAGGTGAGGGGTGGGAGGAGACGACGGACCTTTCCTTGTCGGCGAGGCGGTGGCCGCCCTAATTGGTAGGGAGAAGGAGAGGCAGGGGGAAAGAACCACCTTGGTGGAATTTAGAAGGACGGTAGGAGGACAAGGGTAGGTTCTTTGAAGGGGAAGTCGGCAGAATAGTTAGGGGTACAGATGTGTGTACTTGGTTCGGTTTCTCGATCCCCCTTTTTAGGCAGGTATTGCTCAACTAGCAAAAAGTTGAAAAACATCACAACTCTAGTTAAAAAAGCACGTATAACTACAGCACAAATGAACATAACTGTTTTTAAAAATCTCCAACAGGTATACACAAAAAACGACAGCCACTCATGTGGTTCGACCAATCCTGATTGAGGAGTTTGTCTCTGTCAGGATTGTTTTAAAAAGTAACTAAATTACCCAAACAACTGAAGAACACATATGTACGTACAAAAGCAACTATTTTTCTCTGGCAGTATGTTTGTTTTTGCTGGTTTTTTGCGTCCAGGCAAAGTGAAGTGAGGTGGAGTGAGAGATCTAATGAGCTTGAAAGTGCCTCGTCTACTAGGCCCTACTATGGGTATACATACACTACACGTACGTACAGAGGCAAACTATGGACAGGAGCTGACGCTGACGTCGGTAGGGTATCGGGTGTCGCTTAAAGCGGCGGCAGCTCCCCTCATGCCAGCTCTCTTCTACAACATGGGCACGTCTGGTGCTTCTCTCTCGTGTTCTTGTGTACTTGTAAGAAGTGGGTGTGTGTCATGAAACAGCGTTGAAACCAAAAAAGTTTTTTTTTCATCAGGCCATCCGCCCGCCCCGAAAGCCACCTCTTGTCCGTAAAAGAGACTTGGGTTTGGGGGGAGGGAGGCCTGCCCGAAGAGGAACAAAAGGAACAAAACAGAAACAAGTATTTCCCTACCTTTCTTTCTTTTTCTTTTCTTTTTGTGTCTGCCTCTCTTTCTCTCTCCCTCTCTGTCATTACTTAAAGCCATCATCATCATCATCGTCAGGGCGGTGTTGGCGTGTTGGACTTGAGTGGAGAAAAGGAAGGACGAAGACACCAAGAATGGGGGGGAAAGTGGGGAGGTGTGGGATGTTGTTGGTGGTTGGCAGTTCGAAATTTCCTTGTCGGGAGACAGGATATGGCTGGGGAAATGGCATAGGGAAAGGTGGAAGGACTTGGTATCGGATCAAGAACAGACTGAGGGGCTAGTCTTTGGGTTTGTGCCCCATTGTTCTCAACAAAAGGAGGAGGGAGGATGGGGTGGAGGAGGAGGAGGATGCTCCCGCCGCGGTCCCCTTCCTTGCTGCTGCGTCCTAATCGTTGCTGTTGCTATAGCCAAGTGGGCGTTAGCGTTCTGTAAAGGGAACAACAGAACGGCGACGCATGTAGCAGAGGACGCAGAAGGTAATATTATTTTAGCAGGTAGCGTAAAGGTGGAAGAATAGGAGAGGCTGCTGCTGGCTGCGCGAAAGAGCGCCGGCGGACCAGAAGTGTCCGTCGCTTGAAGGTGTGGAATTGGTCTATTCCCCGATCGAGGCGAGGAAGAAAAGTTTTATTGTGGTAGTAGCAATGAAGGACAGCTGAGAGAAAGGGGATAGTACTGCTGAAACTGTTAGTATACTTGTAGCAGAAAAGTACGTAGAGCAGGTAAGTAGTAGAATTGTCTCTTGCAGCGTCAAGCCATAAAAAAGCAGGGTCTACTGAATGTAGTCTGTCTCCACCCCTTTTACAGCATCTACAGTAAAAAGTGTTGCGTCTCTCTTTTGAGAAAAATGAAGAAATAGAGCTTTCTCTCTCTCTTTGTCATTTTCTGAACTACTGATTTTGCTCGGGCACTTACTCGTCCTCCCATGGGCAAACCTCGGTCGAGCCACCTCCACTCCAGCTTGCTCCAGCCGCCCCCTGCCCTGCTGTTGGGGGACCCGCCGCCGCCGCCGCTTGTGGTGGCGCCGCGGCGGCTTGGGTGGTTGAGGCGGCAGAGGTAGAGGGGGAGGCGGCCAAGGCCGCGTCCCCCTTGGAAGAAGTAGGAGGGCGTAGGGGAGGCGGGTGCTGGCGAGGTGGAGTTTGAGAGGGCTCGCGCTTTTTGTCGCCGCTGCCGCTCGCCATCATCGATTTGTCTGCTACCGCCATTTTCAACCCTCCCTCGGCCGTTCCAGAGTCATCACCACCAGCACCCACGGCCTTCACGGCACCAGAAGTAGCGGAAGAAGAGGACGAGCCCCTCATTCCGCCGGGTGCAGTTGCGCCCACCTTTACCTCCTTCATCGCAGCCGTCACCGCGTCGACGCCCGTCGAGGACGCCGCCGTCCGGTCCGAAGCCACCCCCGAAGTCGCTGTCGCCGACGGTTGCTGCTGCTGAGTCGATGATGTTGCGGGGACAGCGGCGGACAGGGAGGGATCGGAGGTAGCGCACCGCTGTAGGGTGGGCTCCTTGGATTGAGGTTGTTGAAGCTGCTGCTGTTGATGCTGCTGCTGCTGATGGTGGTGGTGATGGTGGTGGTGGTGGTGTGTGTGCGACCGGTGGTGCTGATGCTGTCGATGCTGCGGCTGGGCCACGGTTGATGGGCTGGGGTCCAGCCGCACCTGCATGCACCTTGAAGTGATTCCTCCGACCACCGGGGACGTTCCCGTGGAGGAGGAGGGCTGTGCGCCGCCGGCGCCGCCGGAGGTAGAGGATGAGGAGCCGTGGTGCTGGTGGTGCTGGTGACCTGGAGGCAGGTCCACGGAAGAGGATGCCTTCAGCGGGGAAGACGAAGGAGCAGCGCCACCTCCGGAGGAAGATACTCCCTCCAGAAGGGCGGTCGCCGGAGCGATCGGTACCACAGCAATTGAGCTAAGAGTAGAAGAATGGGCAGCGGCGGCGGTAGCACCTTTCCCTCCCCCCTCGTCCGCAGGAGCCGACGCCGCCCCCTCTGTCGCCGCCGCCGAGGGGTCGGATGCGGCTGCGCCTCCCCCTACGGACGTCGTCGTCGGAGCTCCCGGCACCATGTTGACGCCGGAGGTGGCCGCGGTCGACATGAGCGCGGCGGTCCCAGCGGCCAGCATCTCGGCGGTGGAGGCCGCCCCCATGTTCTCCTTGTCCGGCCCCGAGGCCGTCGTCGACGTCGACGTCGTCCTCTGCCCGGACGACGACGACCCCGACGCCCCGGTCTTCTTCTTCCGCTTGCTCTTGCTCTTGGCCCGCTTGGAGGCGTGGTGGTGCTCGTGGTGGTGACCGTGCTCGTGCCGGTGGTGGTGGTGATGGTGATGCCCGCCTTCGCTGCGACCACTCCTCGAGTGACGGCTGGACTCCCTCCGCAAACCGCTACTTCCTGTTCCGGTAGTACCGCTGCTGCCTCCCTCTCCCTCCTTCGCTCCCTCCTTGGAAGAGGAGGGCGTCGCCTGCGAGGTCGTCAGGTTGTTTCCAGCCCCTCCGGCCGCCGAGGAAGTCGCCGTCGTCGCCGCTCCCATCGAGTCTGCTGAGGCGGAAGACGATTTCGGCCTCGAGCCTCCGGCCGACCTCCTGGGCGAGGTGGTGATCGTGGGCGCCGACGGCTGCTGCTGCAGCACCACCTCCGGCTTATCCGGCTTCTCCTCCTTCCCCGTCCCTCCCCCGAACGATATCGGCCCGCCGGTGTCCCACGGGCAGACGTCGGAGCCGGCTGCCGCGGCGGCTGCAGGGTCCCGGCTGTTGGTGTCACCGAACTCTCCCATGCCCGACTCCGACTCGGTGCCGTCGGCTCCGTAGATGATGCAGCCCTCCATGGCCCCTGCATCGCGAATTCCCAGGATTAGACGGACCAATTTAGAAGCGGATTTATTTGCTCTTAAGGTCATTAAGTCATAATCTGAATTTATCTCTTTTTCTTACGTGACGCGGACGCTGGACCTCCTGGGGCTCCGGCTACTCCTGGTTGAGTGGTCGCCGACTGCTTCTTCTTCACGAATGCCGTGAAGGGAAATCTGGCAATGAGAAGGGTGTAATAGAATTAGTATTTAAGCAAGTGGTAAAGGATGAAGAAAAAAAACTAAACAAAATTTTCCCCCGAGTAACTATTTACGCAATTGCATGAACGAACCTCGGCTGCTTCTTGCTGGCGGTGATGGAGTTTGCCAGCAGCCCCTTGTAGTGGTCCGAGCGGAGGAACCTCGGGTAGCAGTCCTTCTTGAGCAGTAGGTTGTAGACGTGCTCTGCAGCCTCCTCGAACGAGTACCGCGTCGGGGTCTTCATCGCCTGCTTCGTCGCCTCCATCGTCTTGCCGTCGATGTTGATCTCGGCCTTGGCGCCGGGCGAAAGGAATTCGCTGGAGGAGAGAGAAAAAGCCATTGAATTAGTATTAGACGTAGGCAAGTTGATCACTTGATGGTGACTTACTCCCAGATCTCCTTGACCTTCTTCCTGATCTTGAGGTCCGTCCCCGGCCCCGTCTTGAGCTCCTGCACCGACAGCCAGAAGCGGAGGTTCTCGTGGCTGAACTCCTTCTTCATGTAGGCCATCAGTTGTTGCACCCCTGCGCAGGAAGAGAAGAGAAAAGAAAGCAGTGAGAAACGCAATTCAGGAGGTCCTTCCGGAAGATTGACTTTTTTTACCTAGCTGATCGCTGATAAGATCTTCCAGGGAGATTGCCCACTTCCGCACCCTCTTCTCCGTTGGACATTCGACGCTGTGGAAAAGGAGGAAAGAAAGAAAAGAAATTCATTTGGTCTCACAAAGATCTCATCGCGTGTTTCTCAACGGTGAGCTGAGAAACTATTGATTTTAGATTATTGTATCACTCTATCTATATATTTCATGCATCCGGCAAGAATTCAATAAGCATCTATCCGAAGATCCTACCAATACTTGTAGTTTGAGGTTTGAAAATCTTCCCTGTGACAACGATTGATAGCTTGTTGTGGACAAAAGGTACAGTACAATACAACACTCACATGGGCTGGTTGAGTAGCCAGTACGTCTGGTCGTCGGTGATCCAGGGGTTGGAGGGGACGCAGTTGCCGTTGAGGATGGAGTCGAACTCGTAAAAGTCCTCTGTGTAGTCGATGAGGCTCTCCACCACCTGCGACACCTTGCACCTGCTCATCAGGCAGTAGTTGCGCAGGAACTCGACCTCCTCCGTCAGGTGCTCCCTGGTCCTGCTCCTGGCCTTGACCCGCTGCTCGCGCGTCGGCACCGGGCACGTCTCCACCACGGTCGTGAAGCCGGGCGGCGGGCGGTACACGCGCCAGTAGGCCTTCTCCTGGCTGTCGGTGATGATCTTGTCGCCGCGCTTCCTGTCCTTGTTCAGCTTGAGCTGTAGGAAGAAAGAAAAGCGTTTATGGCAACAAAAAAAAGGAAATAGATGGTACAGAAACTGTCCGGCTTTCATTAGTTGCAATCGTACCTGTTCATCGGCTTGCATGGAGACAAAGTCCCACTTGCTCGTCAGGATCTTCCTCAGGTTGTTGTAGGCCTCCACCTCGTACTCCTCCAGGCCGTGCTTCTGCTTGTTCCTCTGCGACCTCTTGGCCAGGTATATGGCGTACTCGATGTTGTCGGGCGTGTGGTGTTGAGACGGCCAATAGTACGGAGTCTTTTTTGGGGGGGAGAGAGAGAAAGAGGAAGGGAAGTGGCAATTAGGTATGGAGGAAAGTCTCGGCGACTTGCCGTACGATGTATCATAGTGCGAGAGGCGGTGGGTTCTCCTTTCTGATTACATCGGGTGACGTTAGAAGAATCGGTACTCTTGAACTGAGGTTATTTAGGACAAAGGCTCGTAATATAGAGCACCAGACGTACGTTCAACGAGCGTTTCATAGAGAAACTAAAGCTTCCGCACTAAGCTTTACATATGGAGCGTTTGTAGCAGGAAAGCTTGTACAAAAATCGGGGGCAGCAAATGGGTTGTTTTCTTACTTGGAAGCGGTAGAGCGAGCTGTCGTCCTTGACGATGAGGTTCTTGAGCTCGTTGACAGGGAAGTAGTAGCCGAACTGACAGAGAAGGTTGGCCAGGTGGACGGCCTCCACTGGAATTAAACGGAAGAAGAATGCAAATTAGTTCCAATTCCGTTTCTGCACGGGAGGAGGGGGTTATTTGTGGATATTCTTACGCGAGTCCTCGATGCTGAGCCGGTCCATGAGCCACTCGATGAGGTCGTAACCTGATTAGGGGAGGGAGAAATGTCACAGTTTCAAAGTCAGGAATAGCACAGAACACTTATTTTCGTGCGTATGTAATGTACAGACGAAACGTAATATGCACGGCAGAATTGTTCGGCTGACTCACCCATGAAAGCTGCCGGGATGGAGGTGAGAAACATCTTCTGGCTCCTGACGGGCACCCCGTGGTCATCGTCCTGCATATCCTGGACGAGTTGCTCCAGCTTGTCGAAGACCGCCGGGCGGTGGGAGATGCCCTTGGAGGTCCCAGCAGCGCCGGCGCCACCGGAGGGGGCGCCCGCGCCCCCGACGCTGGCAGTGGCACCGGCGGAGGACCATGACGAGGCCCCCGGTATGGCGACGGACGAGGGCTGCTGCTGCTGCTGTTGGGAGAGAGCTTGACCGACCAGCGGGCTCGGGTTGTAGGCGACGACGCTGGTGGAGAAGGAGGATGGCGCGATCGCCGACGATGACGAGGTAGACGGCTGCGCCGTGGCTGAAGTGAAGGCGGCCGAGGCCGAGAAGGAGGAAGGGGGAGGAGGGGCGACGGAGGTGACTGTTGGCGAAGCTGCTGAGGCTGGCGTGGTGGCCGTTGCGGCCGCGGCTGCTACCGCGGCTGCGGCTACGGATGGTGTCACGCCGGGGATGGCTGCGACGGAGGTGCTGCTGCTGCTGCTCTCATGCTTGGACCGACCGCCGTCCATGCTGTGCACGGACGTGCCGTCGATTGAAGCACGGGTGGCTGCGGCACCGACGACAGCTGCTGCTGTTGCCGTCGGCTGCTGCTATCGCGACCTGGCGCTGGATTTTTACTTGCCGGTCGGCGGATTCGGAGCTGCCGTTGTGGACACAGCGTTTGGTTGCTGCCGTCGGCCCGCTGCTTGATTTTTTTCTTACTTGCTTTGTATTCTGGCCTCAGCCGCAGCCCGGTGGGAACCTCCAGCCGGCCGCGCTGCCGTCCTCGTCCGACGATGAAGCGGAGTCCCCGTCTTCGTCGTCCTCCGCGCAGTAGGCTAGGTGGAACCCGTCCGAAGAGGAGGAGGAGGATGCAGAGGAAGGAGAGAGAAGCCGGCAGCTCGCCAGTCCCGCCTCGTACAAGTGGCCGCAGAGGTTGGGGACGAGGTCGATGCCGGCGAAAGAGGAAGAGGTGGAAGAGGAGTTCGAGGAGGAGGAGGAGACGGGAAGTGAAGCGGTGCTGATTAGGCTAAGACTGAGGCTTGCTGCTGCGGTTGCTCCAGAAGTAGTAGTAATAGAAAAGGCGGCTGCTTCCTGAGAATCTTGTTGTTCTTGACCGATTGCTGATTCGCTTTGGGCGGGGAATGGGTCAGCAACGAGGGTGGCCCTCATATTCGTGCGTTTTGCGTTGGTGTGTGCGAAGAGTTGTTCCTCGTTTCTTCTTTCTTTGGCCACTCTACCTGTACATTCTGTAGGTACTATAGTTTCGACGGAAGAGAGGCCTTCAGAATCGATGATTTACCAGAAGTGGTAGAAAAAGCTGTTTCTCTGGTAGTGTAGTTGTGCTTGTTGTAGACAGTAGGTGCAGTCCCTCCTACCTCCTCACATCCTCTTCGTCTTCTTGTTTGCTTGGCCAATCTGCGATTCCTCTTAATTTCTGGCTGTACCGGTGGCCCACCCACTCGTGCCGCTGCCGCCGCTGCCCGCCGCCGCTCTGTCCCCCTCGTCAAACGCGGACGAGGGATTCTGCTTCATGGGGTCCGGGGCAGCAGGCCACCCCCGTCGACCTCCTCCTCCTGCGCGGCGGCGGCGGCGGCGGCGGCTGCCTCCTCACCTCTGAGGGCGAAGGCGGCGGCGGCCTGGGCGGCCTTCACCTCCCCCCGTCGACGGCGGCGGCGGCGGCGAGGGATAGCGAGGCTGATGCGGCAAAGTGAGGCTTCCTGCGGCGGCGGCGGCTGGCGGAGACTCGAAGCCTAAGTTGGAATAAAAGATAACTATATCAATGGCACATAATTACAAACTGGACCTACAAAATATTTTTCCTCCACTCCCATCTGCGCATCCTCTGTCATTTTCCCATTGCTACCTTTTTCAAATGGGCAAAGACTGTGGAATGTGCTTTAAAATGAAGGAATTAAAAGAAGGGAAAAGTGTCCTTTCTTCACCTCTATGCGTCTTTTCCGGAACAAAAGTAATGTCTTGACTTCCCACTAAACGCATTTCAAGGTAGCTAGGGTAAGAAGGCGGCCTCGCGGCCTCCCTACTCCTCTTGCTCTCCTTCCCTTCCCCCATTCTCCCTTCCTTTCTCTCTCTCGCCCATTATCCCTTTCCTGGCAGTGGTAGCACGAGAAATTGGAAGAGTTGTGCGGCCTGCTGCCAAAGAAAGAACAACCGCGGACGGGGGGAAACGGATTTGGCATTATGCATGGCTGTGTTGGTTTGGTTGCAAAAACGGGGGGCATTTGAAGTAGGATAAGGATGGAAGGAAGTGGCGATGGAGGTGGAAAAGGTGGAGCTGGGCAAGGAGGTGGTGGTGGGGAATTCGGAAGCGGCTGCTGAAGGTGCAGGGAGGGGAAGGCAGCAAACGGAGGTGGAAAAGCAGGCAGACAGAGGCCAGGGAAAGAGAGGAGGCCGTTGAATAGAGAAGACAAGGAAAGGCAGGGGGAAAGGGAGCTGGCGGAGGCTTCTTCCCCCTTTTTTCCTCCTCCTCCTCCTCCTCTTCCCCCCGGCGCCTTTCTTCTTTCCTGCTTAGCACGTTCTCCGGGAAGAAATTTGGCCACCCCGGATTGAGGGACACTGACACCCGGCGGGTGCGTCCCCGGGTTCGGCAACCCGTCCGGGAGGGACCCCGGCTCCTTGCTTACCTTCTCTCCGCTCGCCATGCGCGGGTTTTCCGCCGCTCGCTCAGGCCGCCGTCACGAGTTTGTTCGTCATTTTCGCAGCCGCCTCCACCTCCATTCAGTCCTGCGACGAGGCTGGCGCTGGTGGCGAAGGAGGCGACGATCCACCACCACCGCCTTCTCCTCTCTCTCCGCTGAGGAGGAGGCGCTCGCCCATCGCGGCGGTAGAAGGAGGAGGAAAAGGGGGACAAGAGGCGGGGGAAGAAGGCCAACCAAGGCGAAGTGGTGCCAGCACGGAAAGAGGGGACTCCTCTCACAGTCTTCTTACAGGGAAGAGCTGCGGGAAAGTGGAGGAGGGAAAGGCGAGTGGAAGAGGACGGCCGCCCGCCTCCGCCTCCGCCTCCAACGGCCAGCAGCAACGAAAGTTACACAGGAAAGTGAGTGGAGCTCTCCTCCCCGATCCCCGCCGCTGTCCTTGCCCGCCGCCCTCCACTCCACTTCCCCCAACCTGTAGCGGACTCCAGCCAGCAAAGGCGGGCAGATAGAGGATTGGAGGCGGCGATGAGTGCAGTAGCGGCGGCCGCAGCTGCTCCGTCCGTCCGTCCTCAGCCTCTATTTCTCTCTCTCTCCGTCCTCGCCTCCCGAGTGCGCGCCCCCTTCGAGAGAGAGCGATGCCCCCCTCCCTTCCTTCCCCCCCTGGCTTTCTCCTGTACTCCCTAAAGGATCCTCCGGCGGCGGAGGGCGGACGCTGCTAAGAAGTGGGACCTCTCAGAATGAAGGCGCCGATGTCTCTCTTTCCCCTCCCCACACATCTCCCCCCATTTCGGCGCTCGAGGGGGGAGGAATGGGGAAGAAGAAAAGGGACCTTTTTGCTGCTGCCCTCTGTTGCTAATGCGACGGGCGAGCAAGCGGTCTGGCGGCCTCGCCTAGGCGGCCTCAGAGGGCGCGTTTCTTTCGAGCGCAGAGCGCAAGAGTGCATCCGTAAAAGGGAGGGGGAGAGGGGGCAAGTGTAGTACAGTACTTTTGAGGGAGGGAGAAGGGAGCTTTCTTTCTCTCGCCTCCGCCAAGTATTGATTGGGACGCATGAAGGCGGCAGAGGAAGGAGGAAGGAGGGTGAAGGGACTCTCGCGCGAAGGTGAGAGGGGGGAGAGGGAAAGCCGGGTAGTGGGATACAGCAGCAGGAGTCAGAAGAAGCTAAAGAATGGAGGGGAAAAGGCGGTCGAGAGAGAGAGAGAGAGGCCCTTTTCCGTGCAGCATATACAGAGGGGGTGGGGCGAAAGAAAAGACAGAGAAGGAAAAGAAGTGGCTCGCGTCGTCCGTCCCCACTCGTCGCTCTGGCGCCCACTTTTGCCTCCCCCTTCCTCCTAACGCTCTAGCCGAGCCCCTGAGAGTGAGTGAGGTCCTTTTGTCCTCCTCCTCCTCCTCCGTCGGTGAGATCTCTTCCCTCGCCGACCCTCCTCCTCCCGCCTTCTTGGACTCTCCGCCTCTCTCGTCTCCAGCCCTTACTTCTCCAGAAATGTTGCGGCCACCTAGCCAGCTACTACTTCTAGGGAGCTCCTCTCCCGCTCTTTCCCCGCCTCCGTCGTCCCCCCCCCCGCGGCCTTTACTTTTACTTGTTGTCAGGTGGCGCTCGCTCGCTACGTAGGCCGCGGGAGAAGCGGGTGAGAAGATGATGGGGGAGACAGAGACAGAGACGTTGGGCCGCCGCCGCCGCCGCCGCCGCCGCCGCGGAGAGAGCCGAGGGAGGCCGTCCGCCCGGCGACGGAAGCAACTCACGCCTCGCTTGATGGGGTCTCCTCTCGCCCTCTCTTTCCTACGTAGTATATACCTCCTTCGCTACCAGATTGATTGAAAACGGCGGCGTCATATGTGCTAGTTTTATTGACCTACTACCGCTCCTCCTCCTCCTCAGCACGCCGCCGTCCACGGCCCCCGCCGCAAGAGGTGCATTCGACATTGCACTATACACGACCGAGGGGGGGGATTTCGCTAAATATTTTATATAGCGGACACAAAAATGAAAAATGTGTCCGTGAAAGGGGCACCTTGTACCTTCCCCTCGGTGTAATATATATGCTAACATACTATGCTTGTTTTGAGGTTATCAACTATTGTTAGGTTAGAAAGGGATCAGCAGGAAGTTTTAATTGTGGGTATGAAGGAGGGACAATGGACTATACAGTATAAAGGGAATGCGGAGTAATATAAATCCTAGAAAAAAGAAAGACGGGCGGTGTTTCTTCTTCGATCCCTCCTCCTTTCCTTTCCATCCCTTCTTCCTCCGTCGGTCACCTCTGAGGGGGGATATGGGCCTCCAAGAGTAACTTTGAGCGGAGGAGGCCCGGTCCCCTCCCTCCCCTCTCCGGCCAGTAGACGCCCATTCGGTGCCCTTCTACTACCGTCCCTAACACTTATGCTTTTGGGAGGTCCAATTACGCCCTAAGGCGCGTCGGCTCCATATATAAGGAGAGGGAGAGAGGGAGCAAAGAGAACCAACGGGATGGAAGGACGGACGGGCGCACTTTTCCTCCTCGAATTGCCCCGCAGCACATTCCGGCATGCACGCCAGGGAGAAAGCCAGCTAGGTGCATTGTACTCTAATGGCGGAAATGGATCTCTCTACATACAGAATGTCTAAATGTCGAAATCTTGTCTCACGCACTTTAACTGCATCTATAGCTGCTTCCGTTCTAGCTGTATGATCTAAAAGAAGACTAGCACTAGTAGTGTTATTCTTTTTGGAGTATCCTTCGATGGTTGATTTTTTTGGTGGACACCGCAATTACCGGTGAGAATGGCCCTTCGTTCTTCTTGCTTCTTTAATAGCGGTACTTTCGATCACTGTGAAGGCACATCACCACACCGCGCCCAAGACGAAACATCACGGTCTTCTTTTCTCTGCCAAGTCTCTCACTAGGCATACGTGGTAGAAGTTTGTCTCTTTGCTCCAAATGAGCCAGAATGAGGCTGGCAGACAAATGATGTGCTCTCGGGGCTGTCAGCACGAGCTAGGTACAGTATACTATAGTTGTATTGCCGTATTATTTGCCGTGTACACGTAGAAGTCCCAGTACAAATATCGACGGCAAATACCGGGGTTAGTTTCTTTAGCTCTTGGCTTCCTCTTGGAACAGGAAACCCTCGTCCCACGGCTCAGTTTTCCTTCATGATCTTGAACGAAAAGTACATTCACCTTTTGGTATTTTGTAAGGCACTCTTCCTTCCTCGGCGTCTGCTTTTGAGGCCCCCCCTCCTCCTTCTTTTCCCCCGCCCCGCCCATCCATCCTCGCACCATCGCATTGCATCCACCTCCTCCCTCCTCCTCTTCCTCTCCCCCCCCCCTCGCACTATATACCCACTCCTCCTTTTCCTCCCCGTGGCTTTTTCTTTTCCTCCTTCTCCTCTCTCCCCCTGGCGCCGCATCTTGCGACGGACGGTCGAAAGGGAGCGGGGAAAGGAAGGAAGGAAGGAAGTGGCTCCAGGAGATTATGAAAGGAGAGAAAGGGGGAGTGGGACGAAATGCCTCCGTCTTAAGGCTGAAGGTAGGAGCTGCGAATGGAAAGATGAGTGCTGTGTACGGCCGTGCGCAACCATCTCATTGCGGAGAGAACTACCGTACGTAGCATGAGAATGAAGGAGCTTGTCACCAATAACAGCTACCATCCAATGTTTCTGCATTTCTTGAACTGTTGACGGAGTACCTGTAGCACTTGTAGGTACTTTACTTTTGTTCCTCTACAATATCTCCCGTGGCCTTTACCCCGGCCTCACGGCGCCCGAGCTTACTAGGAAGGGCCAGTGGCGCACACGTCAATGAGACGAGAAGTGAGTGAGGGGCCAGCGGGAGGAACAGGGGGTGGGAGTGAGAAGAGAAGGTAGGGGGAGCAAAGGAGGGAGAAGAATTACTAGCTGTTGTGTGTGTGTGTGTGTGTGTTAGGTGTAGGAAGGTCGGTCTAGGTACTAGGTGGGCATAGATAGAAAGAGGGGGGGTGGAAGAAGGGCAATGGAGAGGGTGCACGGAAGGGAAAAGAAAAGAGAGGGGCCAGCTATACTTTTCCGGGCAAGAAAGCGCATCTTCTCTTCTCGTCTTTTCTTTCTTCCAAAAATAGAGGAAAAAGGTGGTGCGGTTGAGCAGCAGGGTACTTGAAGCCGAGTCCCCTTCGCTCCTTAACCCGACCTCCTCATCCTCATCCTCATCCGGCCCCCGACTGGTCACCCCGTCCCTTCTGTTCTCTTCCCCCTTTTGCCGTCCCTCCGTCCGTCGGGGACCACCATCGCTGCCCCCTCCTCAAGCTACAAAGGAGAGGGAAATCCTTTTCCGCCTCCTCTTTTTCCCGCCCTCTATGCTCTTGCCGCTCCTGGATAGTGTCTGCATAAGGGAAAAGAAGAAGAGCAGCAAAGAGGAACGGAGATAGGGATAACTTATACATACTACAACATCCTCCTCTTGCCGTCTTCGGACCCCCATACTCAAGTACCCGCCCCCACCTAAGCGACGCCCTCTCCTCCTTGCAAACGACTGAACGGACAAAAGAGGAGTCAGAGCTGGAGGCACGGGAGGGGTACAGTACAGTAGACCGCGGGGGGGAGGGGCCATTGCGCTTGTTCTACACACTCCACTGCATGTAATGCCCCCTCCTCCCCCTCTCTTCCTATTCACGGCTGGTGGAGTGCCCACCACTGCCCATCCTCACCCCTCCCGTTACTGCACCCCAACACGTCCGCCCGTTCCTCCCATTTCTCTCACTTACACAAACGTTCACAGCAAGCAAAAAAAGAAGCTTCTCCTCCTCCGACACTCTCCCCCTCACCCCTGTGTCCGTCGTCCGCCGCCCCCCTTCCCCTCGTTTGCTTTTGCCCTCCCCCCTTCTCCTCTACTTCGAACACGTACCCACCCCCTATATAATGCCGAGCACTTCCAAGCCCCTTCTTTCGTCCCGTTTTCCTCCGCTTAGAATCGAGTTTATGTACCGGAGCTTTTGAGATAGCGACATGCACGCAGTTACACTTGTATAGCGCCTTGCCTTGTGCGTAGGAAAGCCTACCCTGCACGCAGAGAGGGAGGTGTAAGAGCTGTAGGGCCCTGGGGGGATATTGGGCGATGAGGGAGAGGGGGGCGGATCGAGGGGGAACAAAAGAAGGTGGACCCAGAGGAGGAGGAGGAGGAGGGCCGTGTTGGGAAATGTTGTGTCTGCATGGGAAGGGGATTCTGCTCTTTTTCCTGTCCGTCAATGGGGAATGCGAAGGCAAAGAAGTCCCTTTGCTGACCGTGGGACGAGAAAGGGGAGGAGGTGGGAGGACCGACCTCCGAGGGGTGGGGGAAGGAGGAGGTTGGACGCACAGGCGCCAACTTCGATTTACCCTCCGAGATGGCTCACTCTTTCTTCTTTCCTTTTCTGTCCGTCCGTCCGTCGGAGGCGACTCGAAAGTCACAGACCGACCGACCCAACAGGGGAGAGAGAGGGGGGGAAGGGCGCATGTTGAAGAGCCGAAAGGGGACTTCTTGGAGCGAGGGGGGGCGGGTGGAGCTCATGAATGAGAGCCCGAAAGTGTAACATATTGCCCTGACGGAAGGAGAATACCGCGGCACATTCTCCTCGTAATGCTATGTACAGTAAGAACTAATGTGTACCAAATGGGAAAATAATGCGCACAGGCCGACAACTGACTTCACTTTTTTTTGGTCCCATGCTGGTCTCCCCATTACACAGAAGTT
>JAAUXU010110260.1_pt1 | contig 16131 bp, 17 predicted proteins | sample 7278151 | NCBI WGS metagenome assembly JAAUXU01 (sample SAMN14350113, study PRJNA611818) | marine sediment metagenome | isolation source: surface marine sediment (1.8m) | place: French Polynesia: Moorea | collected 2018-08 | reverse complement strand
AGGCGCTTTTCGACCCCTTTTTCGCGCTTTTTGGGGTCCAAAAATCTGGTCACACTGTCAGTATCGATGATTGCCTCTGCAAAATTGGATCAAATGCATAAAATACAATATCAAAATAATTCGCAGCCTCAAAAAAGTTATCGCACGCCGCACCTTATCTTTTAAAAGTCGCGGTGAGATGTTAAAAATCTCATTCGATTTTTACGTAACTCTTCTGCGTTCGATTCTGTGGCTGTGAAATTTATGATCCTGTCCTGTTTTGCTAGGTAACAACGGCACAAATGGGCCTTTTTCAAGCCCGTCGATCTCCTCACGTGTTCGTAGTACGCACAACCGGCTTCCAAGGTCTCTCTCCATCAGGGCATTTCTCCCGCCACCTGTGCTGCACTGCAGCCAGTAAGAAAACCACCCAGGTAAAAGTCAGAGTGGCCGTGGAGACACTTGCCACCGGCGCATGACTCCAAGGGAGCGAGTCCACCTCTGCCTACGCTAGGGCACACATCTCGCCACTTTTTTCTACCTGTGCTAAACAGGAGCCGGCGAAAGGAGGAGGAAGCAGAAGCAGAGAGGGCCTTTTCAAGTTTTCAAAATCTTAAGGTAAGATAGATACAAAAACTAGAAATGGTTGTCTTTGTAGTGAAAGTGACGACTATTTGTTGAAGTTTTATTAAAGTTTATTGGCACCTTCCATAAGTGGCATCCTGCTATTTGGTCGGTCGTACGTGTTCCCTGGTCCAGTGAAAGGCGGAAGTGGTTGCGTGCGGGAGGGAGGGAAGGTGGGAGGGGGGAGAGAAAAGAAAATCCAGGAAGTGCACTCTTTTACTTTTTCCTCCGCCCCACTCCGATTCCGAGCAGAGCTCCTCTTGCGATGGCGTCGGTGACGGGGACGGAGCGGAGTGTGGACGCGCTGCGCCAGGAGATCATGGGCGCCGCCGAGGGCAACGGCGCCATCGCGGACGCCGGAGGGGTCCTCTGGAGGCCCAAGAACATTGAGCAGCACCAGGTGGAACTCTTCAGGAAGTTCGTCAACGAGAGGCGCTCCCTCGGCCTCAAGGACTACTCCGCCCTGCACCGGTGGTCCTGCGACAAGTACGCAGACTTCTGGGAGGACGCGTGGAGGTTCCTCGAGGTCACTTGCTCCGCGCAGCCGGACGTGCCCGTGGTGGACGTCTCCGTGCCCATGGACAAGGTCCCAAGGTGGTTCTCCGGCGCCAGGCTGAACTACGCCGAGAACCTGCTGCGCTGGAAGGACGACGACAAGATCGCCTACTACTACACCTCTGAGCGCATCCAGGAGACCGGGCTCAGGAGCAAGACCTTCGGCCAGTTCCGCCGCAGGGCGGCCTTCGTGGCCAAGGCCTTGCGCGGAGCAGGAGTGCAGAAGGGAGACAGGGTGGTGGGCTACCTGCCGAACTTCCCCGAGACCCTGGAGGTGATGGCAGCGACCGCCTCCATCGGCGCCGTCTGGAGCTCCACCTCCCCCGACTTTGGCGTGGCCGGAGTCTTGGACCGGTTCCGGCAGATCAAACCCAAGATCATCTTCTCGGTGGAGGCCGTCAGCTACAACCTGAAGACGCACGACCACCTGGCCAAGCTCAAGGACGTGGTGGCCGGGTTAGAGGACTTAGAGAAGGTGGTGGTGGTGCCATTCTGCAAGCCCCAAGACCAGATCGACCTCTCCGTGCTGGGGTGCGGAGACAAGGCCGTGCTCTTTTCCCAGTTCGTTGGCCCGGAGGAGGGTGAGGCGCCCGAGATGCCATTCGAGCAGGTCGAGTTCCACCACCCGCTCTTCATCCTCTACTCTAGCGGGACGACCGGGGCGCCAAAGTGCATGGTGCACAGTGTTGGGGGAACGCTCATGAAGCACCTGGTCGAGCACAGGATACAGGTGAAGGGACAACTTTATTTTTCTTTTCGTATTTTCATTTGTGAAATATTGTTCCTTTCTCAGGGCAATCGCGGCCCTTCCGACGTCCTCTTCCAATACACCACCGTGGGCTGGATGATGTGGAACTGGCTGGTGTCGGCTCTGGCCATTGGCACCACCCTGGTCCTGTACGATGGGTCCCCGCTCCACCCCAACAACTCCGCCATGTGGGACCTGGTGGACAAGTGCAAGATCACCACCTTTGGCACCTCCGCCAAGTGGATCGCAGTCCAGGAGGAGAGGGGGATCAAGCCGAGAGAGACTCACAAGCTGGACTCGCTCAAGGTTCAATATTTGTGTGCCCTTTCACTGAACCTTCCTTGTTCAGGTCGTGATGCCAATTGATCTTTCAGGGCATCTGCAGCACTGGCTCCCCTCTGATGCCTCACAGTTACGACTACGTGTACCGCGACATCAAGAGCGATCTCCTCCTGGCATCCATCTCGGGTGGATCGGACATCATCGCCTGCTTCATGGGCGAGATCTCGGTCTTGCCAGTCCACAGGGGGGAGATCCAGGGCCCACTCCTGGGCTGCGACGTGCAGTGCTGGGACGACACCGGAAAGAAGATCGAGGGAGAGCAGGACCTCTCCGGGGAGCTGGTCATTCCCACGCCCTTCATCAGCATGCCGGTGGAGTTCTGGAACGATCCTGAGAAGAAGCTGTACCACGCCGCTTACTTTGACAAGTTCGATGGCGTCTGGGCGCATGGTGACTTCATCCACATGAGCAAGAAGACGGGCGGGATCATCATGTTGGGGAGGTCCGACGGCACCCTCAACCCGAACGGGGTGCGGTTCGGCAGCGCAGAGATCTACAGCGTGATCGAGACCCACTTCCCTGGCGAGGTCGCCGACAGCCTGTGCGTCGGGCAGAGGTCAGCCGCCCACGGAGAGAGAGTCCTGCTATTTGTCAAACTGCCCAGCGGAACAAACGCGCTGACGGACGAGCTGAGAAAAAAGCTGAAGACCACCATTAGGTACGTTACGTAGTATGTACCGTACCTAGTCCTAGCTGCTCATGCCTAATTACCATTCTGAATCTGTTGTCTGTTATATCGAGGAACCATTTACTCCAACAATGTTGTTCTGTATTTTCGCAGGACGGAGCTGAGCGCCCGGCACGTACCCGAAATAATCCTCCCCATCGCCGATATCCCCTACACCGTCAACGGCAAGAAGGTTGAGGTGGCTGTCAAGAAGATCCTGGCCGGGATGGACGTCAAGAACCGTAGCGCACTCGCGAATCCGGAGTCCCTCGAACTGTACAAGGACATTCCGGAGGTGCAGAAGTGGGAGAACGGAAAGTGATGAACAAGACGAACTGTTGTAAAAAAAAGTCTTCCGTCCATCCGAAGTGAAACACACAGGACCAGCAACTTTTGTATACGCGAAACATTGGTTACCTCCTCCGCGGATCGAGTATTCAAGACGAATCTTTAGAGAACGCAACGACGGACGAACATTAAGATGGAAAATATATTTAACAGATTAAAGTTTGCACATTTTTGCGGGTAGTAGATCTGATTCTGATTGAATCTTCATGAACAACGCGATTGGAGATCCGAAGAAGACTTGTTCTTTCTTCCCTTCCTGCCTTTCAGACATAATGCAAACCGGTAACAGCATGGGTTTGGGGTGGCACTGGTGACTCGAACATTTTTTGATCACTGCTTGTCCAAATAAGCAGGAGCTGTCTCTAGGGGGGAGTAGCTCTCGCATTCTGCTACGGCCCTCCTCGACTTCGATTTACTCCACCTTGAGTCGCTTTGAAAACTCCTCTTGCTGCTTCTCCTTCCAAGCGGGCTTGACGCTACTCCTCTTCAGGTTGCCGTCCCTAAATACAAAATTAACTTCTTGTTCCTGTTTCGAAATAAGACTAATTTGATTTTCCTCACCAGACCAGGTCTACCAGCCCGCCCTTCCTTGCGATCTCTCCCTTGACCCTGTTTGCGAAGTCGATGGCGTTCTCTCCGTCCTTCCTGTGCATGGGCGGGAGGTACCAGACGTCGGCCACGATGGCCCAGGAGGTCATCATCTTGAAGATGTAGGTGAGCATTCCGTCCTGGGAAGAGTTCCAGAAGGCGTCGCCGAAGCGCGCGTCGTACTTGATGGCCACTGGGTAGATGACGCCGCCCACCTCGAAGCTACCCTTCTTGAACTGCATGACAGAGGTGTTGTTGATGCAGGTGCCCTCTGGGAAGATGAGGATGGGGAGCTTGGTGGGATCCTCCACGTGCTCCTTCAGTCTGCATAAGAGAATCAATTCGTCATACTTTATTATTAGGGCGACAAAAGTAAACGACATTTCCGGGCATACAAGGAGCAAGAAGGTAGTGAGAACAAGTGCAATTACCGTGCTGTCACTAACGCCCTGTCCTTCACTTCGGAGCGCTGGAACCAGATGTGAGATGAGCCGCGTGAGGCAGCCCTCTGAATCATACCAAAGAAGCCCCCCTGCTTCTGTCCAATCTGGAGCAGAGGAGGAGGAAAGTAGGAAACGACGAAAAAATGTCAAAAAGAGAGAACGGAGGAGGAAGAGATTCCCAAGGCTGGAGTAAGTGGTGAGGAGGCAGACGAGAGACAAGACAACCTTGTGTGGACAGACAGGTGACAATTATATTATCTGAGGACGGACAGGCATGCAACATATGACTGTGCACAGTACTCAAAGACGAATAGTATACAATACAGAGACACCCCACAGACACAGACGCTCAATAAAATTTTTTAAAAAGGTGTTAGGTAACTCGATATTTAACAGGGGGAAAGTTGCGTTGTTGTTGGTGACATCAAAATAAAACATGTGTGAAACATGTGTGTCAGGTGGAGATCATAGTGTATGGAAGAGGAGTCTTGGGTGGAGATTACCTTTTTGTGATGAGTTCGCGGTCCTTTGACTCCGACCGCTCAAACCAGATGTGGCTGGCACACTTGGAGAGCATCGCCTGGAACTCCCCTAGGAATCCGCGGTGCTGTTGCCCGATCTACGAGAGGAGTGTACAAAATGTTATGTCAACATCCGACAATCTTATCTGGGCAGTACTCACCAAGGCGTAGGCGTTGTCCCCAGCCATGATGAGGACGTCGATGGGGGAGGTGTGGTTGGCGACGCAGATTCCCCCGTCTGGCTTGTTCTCCGGGTTGTGGTAGGTGACGACTGCTGAGATTGCTCCGCCCAGGATCTGGAAGCAGCTGGTGTAGACCTGGTAGTGCCACCGCTGCTTGGCCTCCCCGTCCTTCAGCGTGCCTATTACCGCCATGCACAGGGCCATCCACAGGATCTAGACAGGACACGGTGGGGTGGGAAAAAGTTAGTGCTGTCCGACGACGATGCACTGAAGCGGTTAATTAAATTCCCTCATGACATGCAAACACGGATCCCAGCTTCTAGTCTACTACGAACGGAGAGCTCCCGAGATATTGGTTGTGCCAGTCTAGCAAAGACAGGCTCCAACTGATATACGCCCCCTAATCCCGATCTCATTCCGTGCCACTGCCTCGGGTCTCTTCACCTCCTCCAAAATCAAATCTCAAGGAAGTACCAAGGCGTAGGCTCTGTCGCAGTTCATGAAGAATACGTCAATGGGCGTGGTGTGGTTTGCCACGCAGATGCCGTCGCTCTTGGCCATGTACTGCCTGTTGTGGTAGGTGATGACGCAGGAGAAGGCGCGGGTGATGATGCGCATGGAGGTGATGGAGGCGAAGGAGTAGGCCTTGATACGGATGGGCGCGGGAAGAAGGCCAGCCAGGAAGGAGGTCACCACCATGTATGATATCTGCACGAGGCGGTGACCATGTGCACTTGTGCATGTACATTGTGCTTTACTTAGTTCTAAAAGGCCGTATCAGCTTTGTGCTATCCAGGTGCGCTCAACTATGTGCACGTAGACAGTGGCAATAAAATGAGGAGAAAAGTAAACCTATGAACCCAGAGTGAACTCACCCCAAATATGAAGATGATTACCCTCCCCGGGAGGAGCACGAAGTATCGGATCATGAATCCCAGCACCCAGATGGCCGTCAGCTTGGCATTGGCTTGCTCGTAGGCCGTGGTTTGCGTCCGCGTTAAAAGGTTCCATGTCTGCAATGGGGAGTTGCTGTGGTAAGAAATATAGTGCTTTTTAAAGAACTGTTTTCCGTCGTACCTTGAGTTCCTCTGCGACGAATCGCTGCGTGACTTCGTCCTCGATGACCGATGCGATCCCGGTCTTGATGTAGTCGAGGATATCCTCCAGCTCAAACTCCCTGTTGAGCGTGGCGGCAGACACCGTCTTCCCGGCCATGGCACGGGTGGACCACTCCTTCTGCACGGTCCCTGGAGCCCCTGTCGCAGTCGACGAGGAAGCCTCCTCCTCAATGATGGGCGCCTTGTCCGGACTGAGAATCAGGTTGTCCTTCCTGCTGATGACGTTGTGCCGAGACTCCTTGGTGTACGCCTTCAGCTGGTTGCGACGGCGCAGAGCCTCGGAGCTCTCCTTGCCAACCTAAGGAAAAGAAGTCGCTTGAAATATATTTTTTTGCAAATAACTGAAGCCTCTTACCCTCTTTGGGGTGGCTCCTTTGGAGTCATCGTCCGACTCTGAATCGCTCTCGACGTAAAATGATTGGGAGTCCTTTTTCTGGCTCTTATCCTCTTTGGCCACTTTTCCCGCGAACTGTGAAGATGAAAATGGTAAGGCTACAGAGCAGACAATAATGGAGAATGACCTCACCTCGAAGACCTTGAGAAGCACTCGAACGTACAACCTTCTGACCCCGAGGGACTTTCCGAAGGAGGCCAGGAAGACCACTAAGGAGAGCAGGAAGAAGAAGGGCGGCAGCAGGAGGTTGACCAGGGCCTGGGTCAGCCCGGGCCACAGTGAGGCAGCCACCACCGCCATCCTGATGGGAGTCCTCTCTCCTCCTCGGAAGTGGGAAAGAGTGTTCGCTCGAGGCCAATCTAAGATCTATGGGAAGGTCAAGAAGAGAGATACCGTCTCACTCTTCGCGTACACTATGGTCGGGATCGATCACTCGCTAGTACTGTACATACATGGCCGCCAGGAGAATAAGAAATCCGGAATTTCGTCTTGTCTGCCGCGTGTATATAATTGCAGAGCGTCGCTTTCTTTGCGTGATTGGCAACGTAACCCAGGTCTCCCCACCACGTCCTAGCAACGCCAAAACCCGTTTTGAGTCCCAAGAGGGTGACGAAGGGGGTTTTCAGGGAAGTCCACGGAGTGCTTGCCTCGACCTTCGCCCCCGCGCAGTCTCTCAGTGGCCGCAATGACACAAATGTTGCTCCCCGACCAGAGGGGAACAAAAGAGGCGGAGATAAGGAGAGACAAAGTCCGAGGAGGCCCGAGGCCCCCACGACTCACCCTGGGCCCACGGGAAAGGGGCGACTAGCGCGGACCCTCTAGAAGAAGGCTTGGGCGCCCACCATGGCTGGGAGAACCCTGGCCCGGGTCGAGGTCGTCCCGGAGGGAATGGAGTTGGGAGGCAGCCGCCCAGGCCCAGGGTCCGGGGGCGATGGCGAAATTAAAATGGAAATGAAATGCGCGATGTTAAAATGTCGACGTCACAGCCACAGCCGCCCTTTTGCCTTGCCTTGGCTTGGTCTGACAGCTTCAGTACGGCCCGCGCGCCTCTCCCCTCTCCCCTCTCCCCTCCCACAAGCTGCTTTTGGCCTCGTTCGCATTCGCATCTGGCATCAGCTGATTCAAGGAAACAGCTGAAAACAGAAAAACAAACAAACGCTCCCAAAACACATGGAGCGCTTGGCCGCGAGCGACACTGACCGTAAGACCGCGAGGAAAGGCCACGGAAGGCCATTCAGTAACTTTAAGACCGCAACCAAGGACGAAGGACCCCATTAAGAGTTCTTGGAGCAGGTAGAAGAGAGACACTTTTTTACTGCTTCTAATCTAACCTAAGCAAATCCCCCTCAACCGAGTTCTTACTTTGCGCCTTTGAGCTTTGGTTTTTTTGCCTCGCTGGAGTGGAGTGGGGTGGAGTGTGTGGGAGAGGAGTGCTCTTCACCATGGGCAAGAAGCAGGCCAAGGCCAAGGCGGGCGGAGGAGGAGGAAGAGTGCTCTCAGGGCCACAAAGGGTGGAGATGAAGGCAAAGAAGGTGCGCAAGGAGAATCCCTTCGAGAGGAGGTTTGGCACCGAGAAGCACCGGGTCCTCAACAGGAAGAGCGGCGGCCACGCCCTGGCCAAGACGGGGGCGGGGGCCCACGCCAAGCCCGGCGCCGTGGCCACCGGGAGGCCGGGGATGGCGCGGTACCGGGCGCAGCAGAAGAGGAAGGCCACGCTGCTGCCGGAGTACGAGAGGAGGCACAAGTCCGGGAGCTTCGTGGACCGTCGCCTCGGCGAGGGCAACGCCGGCATGAGCGCCGAGGATCGGGCGGAGGCGCGGTTCGCGGCGGCGGAGCGCGCCAGGAGCAGGAAGAGGAGCCTCTTCCACCTGGGAGGGGACGACGAGGAAGAGTCCATGCTGACGCACTCTGGCAGGGCCATCTCCGAGATCGAGCGGTTCGACGACCCCAGGTCGGACGAGGAGGGAGAAGATGAGGAGGACAAGAAGCTCAATGGTTAATGAGAAATAGTTTATTTCGTTGCTGATGCTATTGTTCACACTGGTTCTGTCTTTTCAGCCAAGTTCGTTGGTGAGACTCACTTCGGTGGCTTCATGAACCAGGCGGACTTCGAGTTCTCGGCGGGAAAGGACAACCGCAAGGAGTGGATCGACAAGATGATCGCAGACTCCAAGGCAAGGAAGCTGGAGAAGCAGAGGAACACGGAGGAGTCGGAATCACTGACCAAGGACCTGGACGGCCAATGGAGGGACATGTTTGGCAAGCTCAAGATGTCCGGTCAGGTGTACACCAAGGGCGAGAAGGCCGCCGAGGACGAGGAGGAGAAAGACTCTTACGACACCCTCCTCCGGGAACTCACCTTCGCCAAGGGGAAGCAGCAGGCCAAGGACAGGCTCAAGACCGAGGAGGAGGTCGTAAGGGACGAGAAGGACAAGCTGGAGAAGCTGGAACAGGAGAGGGTCAAGAGGATGCGGGGGGAGGGGGACGACCTCGACGAAAGGGAAGAGCAGGAAGAGGATGACGAAGAGGAACAAGAGGGCGAAGAGGAAGAAGAGGTAGACTTAGAGGAGGAGGAAGGGAGTGATGAAGAGGACGACGACAAGGGTTCTGATCTGGAAGATTCAGAGAGCGAGACCGAAGCACAGCCCGACGCTAAAGTCAAAACTAAAAAGTCCGAAAAGAAGATATCCTCAAAGGCGGCCTTAGACACGCATTTGCCCTTCACCTTCACAGGTACGATTTATTTCCTCCTAGCAATCATGTTTCACTTGCAATAACTGTTAAAAATTCCCTTCCAGTACCTGAGACGCACGAGGCTCTGGAGTCCCTCCTGTCCGACCGCTCCCCCTCTGACCGCGCCGTGATAGTGGAGAGGGTGATCAAGTGCAACCACCCGCAGCTGGGAGAGGGCAACAAGGAGAGGCTGCAGTCATTCTTCACATTCCTACTGCAGCACATTCACGACTGCGCCGTCGACTTCGGTGCTGCAGACGAGGGTGAGTTCTTCTTGCGAAGGTTATCATGGAAATTATGTTAATTTATGTCCCATTTTTCTTCCGAAGGCGAATGCCTGGAGAGCCTGGACACCATTCAGCGGCTGACTCCCTTCCTGTACGACCTGGCCCACTTCTGGCAACAGCCTGCGGCCAAGGCTGTCCTCTCCGTTATCCAGGAGAAGTACGACGCATACTGCAAGCAGCCACGAGTGTATCCGGGCACTGAGACGGTGAGGAGGAGCTTGGACAGTTCATTATTTCAATACCAGTACACTTTTTTATTTCATAAGTTTCGATTTTCGGTATTACTTCTTGTGTAAAAAAAGTTCTTTTCCTCCCGTTTCCAGCTTGTCTTCCTCAAGCTCTCCTGCCTGCTGTTCCCTACGTCCGACTACCGCCACCCGGTGGTCACCCCCGCCGTCAACTTCATGAGCCACGCTCTCTCCTCTGGCAGGGTCAACTCCAGGAGCGCAGTCGCCTCGGGGCTCTTCATCTCCGCTCTCCTGACGGAGGTAAGCAGAGGTTCAGGTCACAAATGGGCAAGCAACGGTCAGTGTAGGGGGATATGTAAATATGGTTTAATGGAAAGATATATCCCACCTTGCCGATGTGTGGTTCTGGAATACGGTACATATATTCCTGATGCATGACGTACCCTCTTCGTGCACATTGTATTTTGAAAGTTAATCTAGCGTATTGCTTAAGGGTTCCGATTACGTTTGTAAATGCGCTTTTACAGTGATTTCTTTCTGCGTCGGCTCTTCCGTAGTCAGGGTGCGGTGCGTCCCTAGTTTCAGGGGACTCTGTATATTGCGCTGAAGAGAGAGAGATGCTTCGAGGCTCTTTCTCTCGCTTTCTTTTCTGTTCTCTTCTGGCCACGCTCACCATGGGCGACGCACGGAAAGTCCACCACTCTTTTAGGGAAGGGGAGGCGGAACTCGCTTTTTTGTACCCCCCTTCTCCGCTCTCACGAAGTATTAGATTACTTCGTAGAAAAGGCATTTCAAGCACTTACTGGCGAGAGGAGAGAGGCTTTCACATGCCCCCACTCATTACTCGGCCACAAAAGGCTGAATAGATCCGGAGAGTGGGTTCGGTTAGAAGGGCGTGCCTCCTCCCACGCTTTCCCGCGAGGGGATGTCGACAAACTGCTACAAGGAAAAAAGAGGAGAGGCAAATGGTGCATCGCACTCAGCTTGTCCGAAAAGTAGCCCAGGAAGGGAAAACAAATAAAAAGTTGGTTGAGAAGGAAGTGGGGACGGCAGATCTGCGTTATACAGGACTACAGCATATTAGGCGGGATTGCCTCCAAATCTCCAACACTCGCGGATTTCTCCTTTCTTTTCCCCCCTCCCTCCTCTACTTTCGCGCGATGCCGAGTGCAGCCAGCAGAAAGCCCGAAAATCCTCTTAGGAAAGTTTTTTTTTCTTCTTCCCTCTCCCTTGAGAGCTGGAAAGTTTTCGCGGGGCCGCGTGAGAGAGTTTGACTTGCGACAGTGCGAAGGAGTCCGGGAGGGGAAGGGGAAGGCAAGGAGAATAATATTGGGGACAACTGCCGCTGGGAGTTCTCACCGTGATTTTATTTTAGGTCTTTTGTCGCCGTACTACACACTACGCAGTACAAAGCATCGCGTCCGTTGCTTTGTAGTCGCAATGCGGTATTCTGCGCGGTGCATCTCATTTGTTCCAGCACGCTTTTATCATTTAGCGCCAATACAGTGCTTTCAAGCATCAAAACAAAAGATACAATCGTTTTTAATGGAGGAAGTTTGATAGTTGTTCGAAGACCAAACTCCTCGAGTCCTTTCATCCACGATTTACCTTTTTTATATCTTTTCCAAGAATTTTGAAAGTTCGGTCCCTTTTTGTAAAGTTTTCTACCAACGTATTTTTCATTCCTCCACACGCGTTCGCTGGGTTGGCGACTTTTAGTCTACTTTTTATTCGATAGAATAGATTGGCTTTCAGACCTTTCCGCCCACGTCTTACTTCCATTCATCCCATGCGTCGTCGTCCGCTCCTAAACATATTTTCTTTTCCCTTTTTCAGAGTCTCCGCCTGTCGAAGAGGTTCTCTCCGGAGCTGTCCAACTTTCTGACGGGGATCGTGTTTGTGAGCCTTCGGAGGCGGAAAGGAGGACGGGCGCTTGTTGAATTCGTCCCACCCTTCAAGGCCGTGGGACCGGAGGCAGAGCTGCTGGCAAAAAGGATCCGGGAAGGGTGAGTCCCTTAATTGAACCGGGGGGGAGGAAAACATCCTCTTGGATGAATGGCATTTCATTATCCTTCCAGGTGCGCCCCGGAGACCCTTAGCTTCGGCGAGACCAAGTCCGTGCTGGACGTGGACGGCCCCTTCGCCTCCTCCTCCCTCTCCACCGCCCTCAGGCTTCTCTCGAACCTTGTAGACCTGTGGGGCGCTCTCCCATCCGCCTCAGAGGTCTTCTGCCACCTGTCTAGGTTCCTCCCTATGCTGCTGGAGGAGGATTCGATGCACCCGCAGCTGAGAAAGGAGGCAGAGACGCTGAGGGACAAGCTGGCATCGCTGTCCTCCGCTGGGAAGAGGCCAATCGCAAAGGAGAGGAGTAAGCCAAAGATACTCCGGCAGTACGAGCCAGAGTTCGACGACAGGTACACGTTCAGAATAGCCGAAGACTTGATAAAAGACTTACTCTTTGCCATTATTACGGTATATCCAGTTTCGACCCCCTGGTGAAGAAGCGCGAGACTTCGAAGGGCGCCAAGGCCGAGATGAGCAAGCTGGCGCACAAGCTCAAGAGGGAGCGGAAGGGGGCGAGGAAGGAGATCCGGCAGGACGCAGCATTCTTGGCCAAGACGAAGGCGCAGGAGGACAGAGAGAGGTGGGTTCTAATGGAAAAGGAGAAACTCCTTGGCAGGTCACGTCTTGGAAAGGGGGAAAAGGGCTGTCTTTTCCTTTTTCCGCCTTTCCATTTCCCCCTTTTCAGTCTCACGCCTCAATTCTTTTATCCGGCCGTCGCCTCGTTTTCCTTCCCCCTCCCCCCTTTTTTCCGGCCAACCTAACCCGTCTTTTTCTCTTCTCCTTTCCCAGAGATCAAGAGAGGATGAGGAAGACGAGGGAGATCCTTTCCGGACTGGGCAACCAGGAGGGAGACTACAGGAAGATGCAGAGGAAGAAAAAGAGGACCAACTAAAAGAAAAGTCGGGTGCAAAAAGATTACGGTTTCCGGACGATTGTTACTTTTCCCATGTGGCCAGTTCAACTGTTGGTTTATTCGCATCGCAGCCCAATTGCTTTTCTCCATTTTTTCACCAGCCCTCCCCACCCCAACCCGCGTACCCTCATCCAAAGACTGTCCATCATTCTTCTCACCCTATGCTGCGCCCGCTCGTTCAATATACATGTATATGTATGCAAGCCTGTGTGTACGTACGTACGTACTCCGCTTTGCGCGGCTATGTGTAACAGAGTAGGAAAGACCCCTGCAGTGGGGAGGGGAAGGGATACAAGGAGGGAAATGAGCGTCGGCGGCCGGGGAGGCAAGAGGACTCGGTTGGGTGCCTCCTCCGCCGTCGGCCGTCAGGGGCCTCTCCGCATTGATACGTGGGCGAAGGAGATTGAAATGCTGGGCAAAACGGGCTGCTTTCTTTCAATATTTCATCGGGGGCGCATGTATTGCCCGCCGCCGTGGATGGATGCAGGACTACTGCACCAACGAGCGAAAGACGGATGGAGGGAAGGGAAACATGATTGGTTTCCGCTGCCCGCTGAGAAGTGGGCGGCGGGCGCAGTAACGGACGCATCCCTCCCTCACGTTCGGTATATGGTACGGAGGAACGGACGGACGGTTGCATACTGACGGCGGGCCTCCCCTGCCCCTCCACGTTCTGCGGACAAGCACAAGCAGAGAGGGAGGGAGGCAGTATCCTCTTTCCCGTGCAGGCAAACAGGGGAAATCCCTGGGGCACGGCGGCCAAGGGGGCGGGGAGTAGAGGTGGAAAGGGAGAGAATATATGGGGCCCAAAACCAGGTCCATCCGTTCAACGTCCTCCTAGCTCCTCTCGTTCCGTTGAGCCAAACGGCCTCCGTCCGTCCGCCGTACATCTACATACAACTCAACTATCCCGCCGCCGCCGTGTTGTATTGTTTACATATGCCAAGCAGGGAGACGGGGGAAAGGGATGGGGAAAGGGACCTCCTCCTCGTCCTCCTCCGTTGCTGGCTCCGGCCGCGAGGAGAAATAAGGCCGCATCCTCCTTCCCTTCCCTTTCCCGAGTATCTGGACTGAAAGGAAAAGGACTCAAAGGAAGGTGGGAGGGAGGAGGCCAGGAGGGCCGTAGGGAGGGAGGGAGGAGTAGCAGGAGTGGGCGGGTACACAAAAAAGATTTGTACACACGCGCGCACACATTCCTGCAGCCTGCCTTCGGATACGGACGGCGCGGTGGACGAGGGGAGCAAATAGGATCGTTTGCCTCCTTCCTTTACTTGTTACACAACAGTCCTTCGGGGTTTTTTCTGTGAATTTCCCCCAGCTCCGTTGCGGTCTGTGATCTAGGGAAGGCCTCTTCTCACCTCTCCTTTCCCCCTTCTCTACGTACAAATGTACTGGAGGGGATTTTAAATTCTCATGTCTTCGCGTCCTGTCGTAGATAGAGGATATTTCCAACGAGTAAAGAAGAAGCTTATGTACGTACAGTCTCTACCCGGCCTTACCTTCGTGTCCCTGCATACTTACGGCTTGTACATGTACGTGAGAGGAGTTGGAAACCTGGCTGGTATTTTTTCGGTCCCCGACCCATAGACGGAAGGGATTCCGAAAACTTGATTTTAATGTACGGCACTGCTAAGTACGTACATAAAAACAAAATGGTCTTTTTCTTTTGTAAAAATGAATCTGCAATAGTTCCTGACATTTCCAACCTCCAAATTTCCATCTATGCGTCTATCTACCCAGATTTTCCTTCCGGGCGATATTGGTCTCTCGAATAGTCAGGGGGAAAAGGTGCGGAGTCTGCACGTTACGACTCCACCGTGCAGCAAAGGGAAAGAGGTGGAACGGAAACGGCGAAGCGAAAGTCCCTTTATTTCCTCCCTGATAGCTCCCTGCCTCCTCCCTCCCTCTCCTTCTTCTCGTCGAATCGTCCTGCTCAGGGTTCCTCCTCCGCGGAAGCATCACTGCCCCAGTCTATTTCTTGACCCGAGCTCTCGGCCTAGGTCTTGCGAAGGGAGGGGGGAGGGCACCCCATCTCATCCAGGGAGGAAGTGAGAGGCGAGAAGAGGAAGGGAATGCCCATTCTCTCTCTCCCCCCCTCCCTACTGTTACATCGGGCAGGCAGTGGTGGTGAGTGCCTCCCCCCTCCCCCCGCCTTATTCCATGCGGGGGAAGGGCCCAACGGACCGAAGGGGAGGAGGAGGAAGAAGAAGAAACGGAGAACGAGTGAAGCTACAGGGTGAGAGGAGGAGGATGCTTGCTGCGTCGTCGTCGTCGGTCCCTGGGCCATAGGAGAGGGAAGGAGGCCTCTGTGCCGCCGACAGAGGAAGGCCGGAGGAAGGGGGAACGGGCTGCAGAAAAGGAGGAGGGGAGGGAGGGAGGGAGGGATTCGTCCGACCGTGGAATGCCTGCGGGATGAGCCCGTCTATTCTCTTGGTCCGACCGACGGGCTGAGGGAAGGGCCTCATCTTGTCTTCTTGCAAGCTCTGCGTTCGTTGGCTCCTCCCCTCACTTATATTGACGGGATCCCCCCTCCTCCTCCATCCACTCGACTTCTTCTCCCGTCCGCCCGTCTCCACTTTTCTAGTTCCCCCTTTTTCCTTCGTCCCGTTCCTTCGTTGCATGAAAGGGGACGTCGAGGAGGAGGAGGAGGAGGCGAGATGATAATGCGGCATTGGAGACTGAACGGAGGGAAGGGGGAGCTGCTGTACAGACAAGGCTCGAGAGAGGAAGGAAGGGGACCTCGAAAAGACTTTTTCGCGCTCTTGCATCACCTCCTCCTTCTCCGTCCGTGGCTGCTCTCTTTTCTGCCCGTCCTCCGCCCGTCCGTCGATCCCCTCTCTCGCCTCTTTCTCTCCTTTCCAGCGTTTCCTTTCGATCGCTCGACGTCGACCTCTTCCTCCACTCTCCCTTCCTCCCTCCCTGGGGGCGAAGGCGGAGTAGAAGAGGCGCCTTCCGTGCGGCACACTGCCAGTCAGCATCGAGCAAAGCGACATTCCCCTCGCCTCCGACGACGACGACGCCCAAGTTTTTGGGCGGAGGAGAAAAGAAGGGGCTTCCTCCCCCGCGAGGAGGCAGTTTTCCTCTCCCCAACATTTCCCTGCGCCGCCCTTCGTCGCCTCCCCCCCCCCTCGCTTCTCTCTCTCTTCTCTCTTTCAGCATCATCGCAAGAAGAGGAGCAAGTGAGGGAAGAAAGAAAGAAAGCCTCACTGCTTCGCCCTTCGCCGTTCTTTGCTTGTGGGGAGGGGGAAGCGGTGGCGGAGAAGGCGAAGCAAAGGGGGTTCCTCCTCCTCCTCCTCCAGCCCTGCTTTCGTCCCCCATCCCTTGTCCTTCCAAGCCGCCGCCGCCGCCGCCACCACTTGTAAAGGCCCACCCCACCCCACAACTATCACTGCTGCAAGGAGCTTTTCGCGTTTGCTTCAAGTGACTCGCGCGGAATT
>JAAUXU010118487.1_pt1 | contig 16135 bp, 13 predicted proteins | sample 7278151 | NCBI WGS metagenome assembly JAAUXU01 (sample SAMN14350113, study PRJNA611818) | marine sediment metagenome | isolation source: surface marine sediment (1.8m) | place: French Polynesia: Moorea | collected 2018-08 | reverse complement strand
TGAAGTGGACAATGAGCTCAACAAACCTGGCATGCCCAAGTTGGGCTTGACCCATCAACTGACAGCCCGCTGCCATCACTGCCACGAGCTGGGGAGAGCAGGAGAGTGTCCAGATCAGCCACTTCCAAAAGTAACAACAAAAGTAGTGCATGGCGAGGTCGAGGCAAATGGACAGCATGAAGTACGTGGTGGACGAGGAGAGAGAGAGAGAGTGATTCATAGAATTCTCCCGAGCAAAGCCCGGTGCAGGTTCAGCTAGTAGTCTATACAGGCACACTTGATCAATACACAAGCTGCCATGTTACAATTTCGTTGTTCTCTTCAGATAAGACCGTTTCAGTCACAAGTAAAAATACTGACTCTACATATGCATCACATCAAAGTGAAGTTGAACTTTATTTTCTAGTCTTTTTCCGGGGACGCGTCAAGTGACGAGGATCATCACGCGGAAAATGAAGCCCATGTACAGTGATGCAATTTCTAATTTGCTGTGCGAATTTTTCTCCCCAGGCCAAAATTCCCCCCCCCCTTCCTGCTTAGTGCTTGAGAGAGCACAAAAAACACACTGTGTCCTCGTTTTGGCAAAAATAAAATCGTTTCATAGTTTGGGGCCCCAATGCACAAAAGATATGAAGATGAAGAATTCGTACGGTTGTATGTAGACCGACTTTGTGATGCTACTGTTCGATTTCCTGCTGAGACCAATCTTTGCCCTTTCGTGTCAGCTGCCAAGCATAAAAAATAAGGAAAATTGAATAAGCAACGACACGAAAGGACACAAAAACATGTTTTTCAACAAAGGTAAACACCCTGTTGAATTTGTTGCTGACGGACAGTGATATTACATGATTCTGAGATGCCATTCAGTTGCCTGGACTGCAGCAATCACTTTGTTGGCATCAAGAACGACATCCCCCAGGGCATAGATGATGACCCGAGGTGCATCGTGGACCTGACGAAGGCAAGCAAGGCTGACCCTCCGATATTGAGCAGAAACAGCACAATTATTATACAGGCCGTTTGAGACCGAATTGTAGAGCACAACTTTAAGGAAATTTGAAACGTGTTGCAGAAACGGCACAATTGGTGACAGTGACCAATGGTGACTGGTTTTACTTAAACATGAATTTCTGCTAGAAAGCCCAGATGCGGGTGTCCAGGGCCTAAATTTGACTCTTGAGTATGTTTGACCACCCCAAAATGTGCATTTCCATATTCCATCGAGAAAAGACTGAGGCAAGACGTGTCCCGCATGCTGTTGTCGACAGTGCTCTTCAAGGTGAAAAGGTGACACGTCTGAGTGGGATGCGTAAAAAAATATGTATAGCTCCTTATGGACACAAAGGCAGAAGTGGCAGTACAGCCTGCCTGCCTGCTTGCCTGCCTGCCTGCCTGCCTGCCTGCCACCCTGAGGGTCTCTGGCATGAAAAAATGGGTTTGCTCTGAAAGCAGTGGCGTTAAACAACAACACTGCGCATGCAGCCAATGCATCCTGGCATGGCAGCGCTCGGGCTCATGACCTCTTGAGGCTGATCGGCCTCCAGAGGTCACGATCCCTCTGGGTCGTGAATATTCAGGAAACTGTGGCATCAAAAGTATTATCCTTGGTATCCGAGAGTACAAATGCAGCGTAAGAAGAGGAATTTTCTTCCCAGGGAGAAAAAAACTTTTTCGTCGTCATTGAGAAGGCGCTAATCGCCCAAGTAACTTCAGAGATGATGAAGCCTTTAAACACTGGCTCTCAGCAACTAAACAAACTCCAAATAAACTCCCGTACGAAAAAAAAAGTCAACAACTTTCTTGTTTGGCTTGAGAGAGCCTCCGAATAAGGCAGGAATGGAATCCTCTTGCTTATTTCTCTGCCACCACGACAAAAACTTAGTAGGTGGAGTGTTTTCTTCTCGCTTTTCGCGCAACAACTGGTTTCGCTTTCTTTCTTTTTCTGACCTAAGTGCGCACAAAAGGCCTTCTTCTTCCGCCTCGCCTGTCTATCTGTCCAGCTGCCTGCGCAGAAAGAACGAGGACATCGCATGGAAGAAACCAAAAAAGTAAAAAAAAAAAAAGACGTGAGTGGCGAAGAAAGGGAGAAATTTTGCCTAGTGTATGAGCTTGATAACGTTGTGTTCTTCGAGTATGCAGCTGCGGTGCTGCAAATGCAGTGCGTTCCAGCGTCTCCTGCCTGTCTTGATCGCTCACGGCTCGGCGACCAGGAAAGAGCTGGTCAACATTGGAGGCAGCCAAATAACCACACAATATGTTCATTTCCAGCAGCTTAAAATGTGGAGTTTTTCTGATGAGCAGAAATTGTCCCCATTTCGACTTTCTCTATTTGTCTCTGCAGTCGTGATTGTTGGATTTGGCAAACAGGTCTTCTTGGAAAATACAGCACTGTTAACGCAGAGTGTCTCTCTTGAAAAGTTGACATCTTTTGTGGTCATTTTGCTGTCCTCAACGTATTGTCCAACAGTTTCTGGTTGCCGAGCTGTAAGCGATTAAGACAGGCAGGAGACTCTGGAACCCACTGTATTCCACACGCATTCACTCGGGCGTCTACTTGACAGGTGCCTGCACACATGAACATTATTGTGCCCTTAATATTGTGTGTTAGATACTATAGTGCTGGAACTGTCTTCTCCATTAAAGTTTACTGTGGTGCACGCACACCGCATTAGTGCCAGGGAAGAGGAAAACTAAAGAGGTGAGGGGTACATACGTAGTATACTAAGTGAGTGATGAAGCTGTAGATCGTGAGCCCATTTTTGACTGCAAAACACTCTTGTGGTGATTAATAAGACGAGAAGGAAGCTCCACTTTTTAGAGTCGAATGTACATTGCAGGAGCTCGAGCCGCTCAAATAAGACAAGCACGCCTCGGGCTCATCTTGGCTGTCGAGGGTGATCCAAGAAGTCAAAATGGTCCGGGATAGTGGTGAAGCGGGCTGCAGCGCGTTCACCCCGGTCAGAATGACTTTTTTGTCTTTGAAACGCGAAGCCGCTCAAGAAGAGTCTCGGGCTTTGCAGCCAGTCCCGAAGGTTTTTTCACACCTACCACTAATGCGGTGGATGGAGGAATCACTCTGTGTGTGTCCACTACTGATTGATTACGTCTGACCCCCGCTAAAGCTCCGGAGCCCGATTGGGGCCCGCAGGAAGCTCGAAGAAGTCGGGCCCGCGACACCATTAGTCCACGATCCAGTCCTAGCCGTTGACTGCGTGGGAAGCCAATTAATTGAGCTGCTACCCCACGGAAGAAAAACTCCAACACGACGGACATGACCAAGATGGAGACAGGGAAGGTCCCAGCGGGGAAAGGACTAACCTTGCTCAAGCCTCGTCAGGACTCCCGCGCACACGTGGCCACCAGGACAAGAATTAGCATAGGGTGCGCATGCGCGACTGGCTTACAAGTCTATTCATAACACGCAGAAAGTATCCAATATCCTCAATACATCCATACTACGTGACTTTTTCCTGAGGAGAGAAAGAGATCCTGTGTGAGACCACTGCCTTTTATCCTACGGCTGGGAGGACTTCTTCTCACTCTTTTCATTCGTTCTTATGCTTTTGTTTGCTTCCAATCATGGTGTAGCCCCTATTTCAATTTGAAAATTTCTATTTCCGACGGAATAAAAAATTCATCACACGCCTATCCCGGTGAGAAAGGAAAGGGCTGAGGAATCCGCAAACATACATCGACACTGAAATCTCTAAATAACCAAATCGTTGGGTCAGAAACAACCGTGCTGGGATCTGGAGACTCCGGCTTTTACTGAGTGGAAGTTCAGTTAGCAAGCAAAATAATGTCATATGGAGCCTCATTGTTATTTGGAGGTTCCACTGTATGTCAACTGAGACAGCAAAATAAAAGGAATTGTTTTCCGTAGTACAAGAACGTACACAATTCTCCCTGTTTCACAAATCTGGTTCTAACTTACAGGCAGTCGCCCTGACGGAGAAGGATGACTTTTTATCTGCGTCAGTTTTCATTCAAAGCCAGGAAAGTGCTCGTAACGCGCGCATACCTTGCAATGAGGACCTCTTTGGCAGAATGGTGATGGCGCCCTCTGCAGCCCATTCCTGATGCCTCACTGGATGTATCTTGGCGCCCCAGGAATCTGAGCCCACCCAGTAGAAGAAGCCAGTTTTTCCTCTCCGCACGGTGGCAGCAAGCAGCTTTCTGCATGAAAACGCAGGAACTTCTTAACCTTGAGAAGCTGTACCAGAGTCGAGTCCTCTTTAATCATGGCAGTCCGCAGTTCTGTGAGTTTTTCGCCAATGTTTAGGCTTTCTGGCCCTGCTTTTCCCAAATCTAATAAACCTTTGAATTGGGGGTCAATTTTTCAAACTTCAAACCTGTGTTGCAACCTGGGGTGTCTTGTGTCTAGACGATTCCGTAGAGGAAAAACAGACGTGCCAAAATTATTGGCTATTTTTTTATTTCGCATAGAAAAAAGTCGGCTAACCCAGGCCTCCTGAGAGAGGCCTTGGCTGCAATTAGCCTATTTGCCAGGAAAATCAGAAATAGGCCCCAAAACGGTTCACAGGCTGTCAGTGCTGCACCAAGCATCATACAGGGTACTTATCAGCATAGTGACGCAACATTTCTGGTCCTGTTTTTTCTCGCTGTTATCTCATTTTGAAGCTCCTGAACGACGATTTTTTGAGCACAAGCACGTGACAATGGTGACTTCCTTTTAGACCTTTTCGCTTTTAAAAATGCTTAATTTGAGGACCTGTTCACTTAGCAGTGTTTAGGCCTGTGAAGCTAATTGCTTCTCAAAAGTAAAGAAGACAATGGAAGAGGTGGTTGTGTCAATCCACAAAAGCGTGAAACTCACATTTGACAGCAATTTCGCAACAAACAGTTATCTGACTGAAAGGCAGCCACTTTGAGCTCTTCACTTGACTTTTACATTCTTAAACAAAAATCAATATTTACGAGATTGCAAATGAGGCATCAAAGAAGAAAATAAGAGAATCCACAAAGTCTACAGTATCCTGTTCATATCGTTTAGTGACGCTGGATACCCTGTACTATCTCCTCGAACACATTTTCAACAGGCGCTTTTTCGACGCGAAACTCCAAATTTTATGGCTAAAATGGCGAGATTCTTTGACTCAAGAGCTTCAATATGAGGAATAAACGGACTTTGCACCTTGAAGAACAAGGAGTTACAACAAAATGGCTGAGGTTCATCATGAGTAGCAGCTGGCTCTTGAGTAGTGGACATTGCTCCGTAGTCCCCGGAAAATGTGTACACCATTGCGGAGAGCACAGAATAGACCAGATGGCTGTTGCCGGAATCATGAGGAACTATTTGGTGATGCCGTCAAGAACTGTGTCAAAACTTCAACACCTGACTCAAGATCAGGAGCAGAAGAGGCTTGAGCATTGCATTTGAGTGTGAAGGATGACAAGACGGCTGTCACTGTCTTGAGAAGAACATTTAGTGTCTTCGCAGTCTCCTACATCCTGCATGACATCACCAGAGGACATCTCTTGCAAGGTCAGGTTCACTGGCAGGACAAGGTATCCAGCTCATGATGTTGTTTGTCATCAAATCAGTTGGAGAAGCCTTCTCTCCTGTCTGGGTTAAAGACACACTGGGCACCACTTAGTACAAAAAGGTCTTGGCTAACAAGGTGTCACAGCCCTCAGTGCCACCTATGGAATAGGGGCTTGGGTATGTTTCAGCCAGATACTATGTCAAGACTGGAGTTGAGAAGATGTGTGCCGCCTACCACAGCAGGGTAGCTGCTCTGAAGTGCGCAGGTCATGGAAAGGATTGGGACAAATTGTCTGCAGAGACTCTGACTATAGTGTACAACCAGGCCTGAGGCCTACATTGCCGCTGACAGCAGAATTTTGGAGAAGTGATGGACCACTGAGCCAGCTCAAATTTCTGTTTAAGAAATCCGCGAACAGTAGGGAAGGCTTCCCAAATATTAAGTGCTTTCATTTGCTGATTTGTCCGAGAATGCACGTCTGATACATCTTGCACAAAAATTGAGTAAGTAGCTAAACTGAAGTATCGTGCAGGACCAAAGCGTCCCGTAATCCAAAAGTATGAAAGCCTGGGAAATTACTGACGTTGAGACTGAAATTGAGAACCTGGTTTTTGAAAGATAATCCCAAATCGGATATTCTACCAATGGCATAATATTATTCCGAATAGCAGCGATACTAACCTGACCCTATCTTCATCCACGAATAGAACGACTGCTCTGGCTTTTGGTTTTGAACTAAGTTGGTCCACGATGGCGTCAAATTCGTCTCTCTGAGCGTTGCGGCCGATTTTGGCCCTGACGGCCACGCAGATCCCGGCCGACTTGGCCAGCGAGACGAACGACGCGATGCCCTTCTCGCCGTATTCGCCTTCAGCGGCCACTGTGCTCATGTACGACCTGGCAAAAAAAAATCCCTACTTGTAGGCAATCAACCCAATTGTAGCCAATCAGCCTACAATAGAGTTCATGGTGAAAAAATGATCAAGGCAGAGTTACAGCAGGGCTGATGGGACTGCTGATGGAACGGATGGACACTGATTAAATAACTCACCATCCCATGGCTTTGGCGATCTCCACCATGGCCTGGGCCTGGAAGTTGTCGGGGGGGACGACTCGGGAAAAGTACTCAAAGCGTGACTTGTCTGAAAGCTCCGTAGACGTCGACGCATAGCTGATTTGAGGAATCTGAACGGGAAATGAATGCAGGAATAGTATTAGACAGCTTTGAGAGTTTTGCTCGTACCTTGAAGAGCCTGAGTATGTTTGCCACCATGATGGAGACGCCAGAAAAGGCGGCCCCGATGACACCGGCCACCGGTTTTCCCCCTTCGGTGGAGTCGTCAGCGTTGCACTCGGAATTGGCCTGCAGGTGACAAGGACATTGGAAATTCGAACGTGCTTTCTGTGTTACCTACCAATTACTTGTAGCTCGAGTCTTGGATTGTAGAGTGTTTTTTAGGTACGCAAGAGCTCGAAAAAAAAGCTTGACTTGGCTCCAGCATGCATCTGTCATGTTCGAGCATCAATCACATAGTGGCAAGTAAAGCAAAGTAAAGAGAAGTGACACTCTGAAGATCAGAAGAAGTTGTCACCATGAGCGGACAGCCTCATTTGGTGCTTAAGGCAACTGCTCACAAATCGTACTTCTTCGATTAGCAGCCCTCCCACTTCTGGGAAAGTTGCCTCCTCTGAGATAACGTTCTTTTCATGTAGCCCCTCTCGAGTTGCAACTCGCTAAACACAATGCGCATGCTTGAAGTGTGATCAGCGCTGCCCCCTGAGAAGACGTGCGTGGACCCCAGGGGTCGGGGGTGGAAGGAGGTGGCGGCCAACGGGAGTGGCCATTTGTTCAGGAACTAAAATTGATGGACAACATGCTGGTTGTCCTAAACCCATGTTTGCAGTGTTCACCTTGTACCTTAGGCCCCCTCTCAGAACACATTTGTCCAAAATTGGGCCAGGGATGCTATTTAAAGAAATACGGTATACTATTGAAACTTCATACTTGCAGAAGAGCTGTCCAGGTGTAGACTGCCTCACAGGGTTACTCAGGGCCATTCTAACCACCATCATCATGAATTCAAGACCTGGAAGTCAAATTCATGTTTCTCAAGTCCCATGGGAGGATATCCATTGCTCACGTAGGCTGAAGGACTGTCTGTTTTAGTAAACGCAATTGAACTTTTGCCAATCTTTTCCATTTTTGGTTTTGTCCTCTCCTTGAACTTCCAGGGTGCGGTTTGACGCTTTAAAATTGCTAGAAAAAATGGACAGTTTTCTTGAGTGAGTAAATGTTCTTTTTGTTGAGACATGTGAAAGTTGTCACCACACCTACCTACCTACATATATCGACTCTGACGCCCATGTACTAACTTAATGTGAGATGGCGCCAACATGTTTGGGGTTAAAAGTGTCACAAATATCTTCCATGTGCACTTTCGCTACGTGATCTTGCCCATTCTTTTTACCATAATAACCTTAACTCTTATTGCGCCAGCGACCTTCCAAAGTCTGGGACCCACCGGCGCAATGAGCGAATGATTGGCGCAGGGTCATAGCAAGTCCACTTAGATACTTTCTGATTGTTCCGGGGGAGGGGAGGGGGAGGGACTCGGGGGGCCAGAAGTCAGCGCACTACTTAATCTGGGCTAAATAGCTCCCCTAGGCACAAGAGATTATGGGTGACCTCTCTTGTAGCGCATGGTTATCAAGGCTGCTTAGTTGAGGTCATTCTTTGTTGAGTTAAAAAGTCCCAGAATACAATGTGCGAACTGACCGATGACGCGTGGTGGACTCAGCACAGTCAGTACTGTGTCCACTTAGGCAGAAAGCTGAGTCACTCACATCCATTCCTCCATCTCTAGCACACTCCATATGTCTCGAGCACGTGAGCGATCTACTTGAGTGCAAGCATAGCACACATCATATATGTATATGAAATTGAGCGGGACCCCTGAGATCCGATGCCAGCGCTTCATATCTCCCGAGTCTGTGTAGCGTTTGCCTTCCTGCTTTTTGCCAGAAAAAGTGCGAGAAAGAGAGCCAGAGAAGGGCAGGAGGACGTGGAAAAAGAGGTCCACTTTTTCCTTAAAAAGGCGTCTCTTAAAAAATTATCAGCTCTTCGTCCTCAGAAAGAAAATATCCGGCTGTGAGGAAGAAGAAAGGGGGAGGAAGGGAGAGGCCAAGATTTATGGGTGGTCGCCGTGGCCTCAACCGGTGCGTCTGCGTCAGCGGCGAGTCCTTGCCCATGTTCTGAGGTCCTCAACGTTTGTTGCGCGACGAAGATTAACAATTCCAGTCTTTTTGCGGGAGAAACGAGCGTTTCTAATGTCCTCTCTTTTTCTTTGTCACGTCAAACATGCAGAAGAGACATTTTCGCAGTGTTTTCCTCCATGTCAGCGTGTTTATGGGATCTGCAGCAGTCGAGATAACTTGGCAAATAAAGAATCGCAGTTGCAGGCGATGGGAAAGTGTCGTGCAGTATAGGATGTACGTTTCGCCTGACTTTTATCGGAAAATTATTCCGTGGAGTAGCCATAAAATAGTAGTTTATACTGGGCATTTCAGGGAGGGAAACACGGCCAAGGTTCTTTGTTCCACGATTTACAAATAATCTCTGACAATTGGAGGTGGATGGAGGAGCTTTCACACACTTTACTCTTTCTCTCCTCAAGTTCCCAACTTCTGCGTCCGAGATGTTTTCGTCGTTCTGCCTCGTGCCGCACAGACATAAGTCCGACCCATTGTGCGGGCGGTTTTGACTACGTCCAAATTCGCCGTAGTTTTCGTCACACTGACAGGAGACGTCGTCTGTCAGAGCCTCCTTCACAAGGTTCGCTGACAATTTTTAATGCTCCATCAGTGCTTTCAGGTCTCTCAAGATCGTTACATTGTAGCTTATGACGAAGGCGACTTTTTCAGCAGGTTCCACTTGAGCCTCTTCACTTTCTTCTGTGTCGCCATTCTCTAAGCTCTCTCTTCAGTGGAAGTTGTGAAGTGCATTCTGTACGTTCTGGGTATCATGGAAAAGCAATGGCGCTCAAATCCTCCGGTGCCCACCTAAAGTCTTGTTATGTCACAGTGGAGCTACTTTACATCATCTTCTGTATAAAGCATGTCAGTTAGGCAAAGAAAAACCTGAATGGGCACTGAACAGATGCGGATTTTTTGTGTGTGAACCGATCCAACACAGTCGGGAGACTTGACATTCTGTGGTGAACTCTTCAGGACTTCATCAAGGACAACGACAAGATTGTCATCATGCTTCACGGAAGAGGAAACACAATAGATCTCAGAAAGATAAAACTCTTGCCTGGTGGATCAGGTCTGTAAGGAAGAAATGCGCCGCACTCTTAGGTCTCGTGTCCGAAGAGAAAGCTGAAGACATGGTAAGAAATGACTTCATTTGGAGAAAGAGACATGGACTCAAGCGCGAGGAGGTCCGTGGGGAAGTGCGGGAAGCTCTACTTTCTGGATGAAGTCGGAGTGGCCGGAACTGCGAGCACGGTATGAGCTGAACGGCATTGGGAATGCTGGTGAATCTGGATCCTTCTGTTGAGTGTTGCCCAAGATTATTGCACATACCCAATTTTCCGACTGCATAAGGTAGGGAGGGAAAAGCACCAGGAGACGGATTACTGCACTCCTTGGCTAGTCAGAAAAAGCCACTCTACGTTATTGGAAAGTCCAAGAACTTTAAGAAGTTTGCTGCTTTGAGAAGGGTTAGAGGCCCGAAGAAGATTTGATTGTGCTTTACATCGTAATGCCGAGATGACATCATCACTCTTCCTTAAGTGGTTGTAGTCGGTCCGGCAGTTGAGCGAGGAGCTTCGCCTAAAAAGTGCAGAGATCATCGTGCTTTTGGACAGCTTGGAATGATGTTTTGGACACGGCCACGACTTACTGCTGGAATCAACTTTGGCCCCTGCGAAGAGTCACATCCTCCATCATCGTCTCGGCTACCTTTGCATGGGGTTGGGACGGAAATGTGGGCTGAGGTCCGAGTGATGATATGAACAACAAGTCTTATAGCCCCTGACAGGGTCTCCCATCCAGGAAAGTGTCTTGCAATCTTTTTGCAAGGAACCGGGAAGCAGAGACAGGTGATGAGGCGAAAAAGGGCCAGCTTCGGCAGCCACATTTGTGGATTGTGGTGCCTTTTCCTATTGTACCCGACGGAGGTGAAGTTGCCGGAGCTCGTGACAAAGCTCTTTGAGGCAATCCACGCTTCAAATGTTCTGCCTCATTAAAATAAACCCTGTGCTTATCGAACACCCTGCGTCGTCGCCTGTCTTTTCTTTTTTTGAGTTCTTATGTAGTGATATTGGTTGTACAATGTTACTACATTATAGTCACACCATGCCTTCACAAGGCAAAAGAGGAGAAAAACGGAAATCGATGTCAAAGTGCGGTTGAATTATTTCTGAGCCTTTCTTGAGTCACCTCTGTGCGCACGCAAGCGCGCTCACCCACCCACCCACCGACACACACACACACACACACACACGCAAAAACTCGGAAAGTGGGTAGCTACAAAGAGGACGGGCCCAAGTCATAGGTGGCTGCAGAGCAGCGAAGCTAACTTATGATTAGAACATTTTAGCTGTGCATCACGCTTCTGTAGGTGATTGTCATTCACCTGTTGCTCTCCCATGATGGACCTCACGAACTGCATTGACTGCTCTAAGGCGTACGACGGGTTGCTGCAGGTATCCAGGATGAGTGCCCCCAACGTCAGGTCCGGAAGAAGCTGAGGATCTTCGTTTATCTCGTCCAAGGCGTACAACATCGCCTCCATGCGCTGTAACACAAGGAGAAGTTTCTTGCGTTGGTGTATAAGTACAGGGTGAGTGTGTTTTAATCTAGAATGAGGTTGCGTTGCTGTTTTTTTGGTAGGGTGTTCAGGATCAACCTGGCCAAGATCGTGGGAGAGATGACGCGATAGTGAAAAGCAGCTAGTGCGAGGACTGTACTTGCATTTAAAAACAAGTCACAACCTCCACTGTTCCCCCCCCCCCCCAAAAAAAAAACCCCTCGATCGAAAATATAAAGGTATCATTATAGTCTTCTAGATTTTGCTAGATTGGCCCCCCACTGACGACGACGTCTCAATATTAGAAGTAAAATAAGAAATTCAATACCCATCGAACAGTTTTGAATCTCCTCAAAACAGCTCGTTAAGTTACACTCTGCAAAGTGCAGGACTGCAATAGATGAAACCTGCTGCCTCATAACAATGTTGTCTCAGGTAAGCATAAATGCGGTCAGTTTACCTTTTCTAATGCACAGGTTTTTCATCTGCATCCATTCAGAGGCAGAAGAAGCCTCACTACCAAAGTCGGATTTCAATGACCATTGGGGGCTCGGATAGAGCAGTTGGACAAAGTGTGCTAAACACCAAATAACCAAGAGCCAGTTACTGAAAAGCAGAAATTTGTTAGGCTGCTTTAGTCCCAAACCTTTCCCTGAAGCAATGAAAACGCACCACATGTTACGTTGACACGTAAATGAGGGAGGGAGAGATAAAGAAAAATTATTATCAGCAATTGCATAAGCAACTGTGACCAACTTTGATGGATTTTTTCTGCCCAAGTGCTGCATGCTGTCAGTTGTTATTACAGTTGTAATGGAGAGGGGAATCGGGTCATAAAATTTGTCATTCTGGCTGAATATCTCAGTCTACACTGACAGATGAGAGCAGTTGACTTGATTTTGCTTATGCAAGCTTCGAAGCCAACACAGATCATAATCTCACTAACGATATTCACTTTCCGACTCAAAGTAAGCTCTTTTTCATTGAACGTCTCAGTTTGGGGAATTCCTAGACATGCTAATCAATGAGGGTTGTTATTACATCTTGAAACGTGTTCTGCGGTGTGATTGAAAGTTGGATTGATTTCCTTCAATCTTGGCTTTTTCATTTCACTTTAAGTTGTACGAACTAAATACGCATATTTATCAGACTTCTTTTTTCAAAGTCAGCCCTCTCAAAAGTGACGGTGATTTTCCACTTACTCATCGACCATTTCATCATTGGGTGCCGATAACGAAATATTTTTCAGTTTGGAGGACTTCAGCAGTTTATCGCCATACTTCACGTGCTTCCAGCCCCACACAGCCACGTCTGCCCACACAGTCAACTTATCCACAGAGCACTTCAAGGCTCCATAGGACTGAACTAAGCAATTTTTTACTGGAATTTTTAAAAGGGGAAAGAAAAACCTGATGTAAAACTACAGCTTGCAGTATAATAACACTGTCCATCTTCCTTATTTCAGACCTCAGACAGGCCACATGTCCTCGTCCAACGACTTTACCTATTCAGAAAGAAGGCCTACTTTACTGTCATGTAATTGTGCAAAAGATGCAACAATATGAGCCATTTTTGCAATCAAAAGGACAGACCTTTCTATGCAATGTCCTTGACAAACAAATGAAAAATAATACATAAGCACCCGCAGGGAAGGAGAGAAAAACAAGGAGGAAGTTCCTCTTATGGCTCATATCAAAAATTGAGCGATTGTTGACTGTTGGCAATAACAGGACTTGCATCACACGAACAGGAGCAAATTGCGAAATGTCAAAAAATCACCTTACAAATATCAACCGCTTGCACCAAGTAGACCTTGTTTATGCCAGCCGAACTCGTACTTCGTCACTTGTCGCTGGAGCACAGCAAAACCTAGGAAAATCGGAATTTTGGCGGCTTCTCAACTTTTGCTGTGGAACCATATTTGGGTGTGTATTGACCTCACTTCTTTCGTGTTCTGACAGTTGGTATGAGTGAAAACGGGACCGATAAGAAGGACTTCTCAACACAAATCGGGCGTAAAGTGGGCAAAACCGGGCAAATCAAAGGGTTGACGCCAGATGTGTTCGTTACCGTCGGGTCTCATCCACTGTGAGCCCAACAATATGATTGAAATATATCAAGGGCCCGAGGACAATAAAAGGCCAAGATTGGGTCCAATGGCGAGAATCAACACCAGGGAAATTAAGCCCATTGCAATAGCGATGCGATGCATTAGTAGTTTCATGCTAGACTAGTGCTTTTTTCGCCTATTTCGTCACGGTACGAATGCCAGGGCTGAGAACCCAACCAGGATTGCTATTATTCTATTTCTACATTTCCGTGAAAATTTATTACATTACCCTGAAAATATGCTGTATTCCCTGGGAAAAAAGTATATTCCCCAGCAGTGTTGTTGTCAAGTGATTCTAGAAACCCAGCTCCAGTGAGAAAACCTCGACAGTAAAGCAAAAATCTGGCGTCAAATTCAAAATTAGATACGCAAATTTATATACCTGACTTTACTGTTTATATAACCGATTTTCACCTTAAAACACCAGACCTCGCGCAACATAAAAGGGCGTAACAGCATAACAATATATAATAACGACGCATATTGTAGTTCTATATGAACCTGAGTTGGACTTGACTGCGCAAGGGATTTTATATCCCCAGGGCATAGCCCGAGGGATATAAAATGACCTGAGTGCTGTCAAGTCCAAAGAGGGTCACTGAAATACACATTGTGCATCATTAGTATGTCATTCAATGCATGATTTCTGGAATGTTTTCCCAAAGTTGAAAGAAGTGAACTGACTTGTGTCAGCTGAACATGAGTCAATTGAATGTGAAGATGGAGCACCCCCTCACCATGGGCGACTCTAAGGGTGGTGATTCACAATATTTGCCTCGGGAGGGGATATAATAGTGAGGGAAATATAGTGCAAGAATATTTCCCGCTGGACAGTAAATAAGCGGGAAAATATTCTGGAAATTATGCATTAAAAATGTGAATAAATAGAACTGACGTTTTGCAGCATAGAATTTCTTGTCACATGACTAGAAAGTCGTACAGGACTACCTACTGTCACCAACGTCACCCATGTGTGGTCAGAGCTAGACCAGGATATAAAGCTGAGGGAGCGATTGTTCCAGTCCGTCCCAAGAGGAAGAGTTCAAGCAGCCATGCCAACGATGATTTTCTAGTCAATTTAACAGGAAATTCTACATAATTCAATTTACATTTTTGCTGCTAACCTCTGAATCTGTGCAGAGCCGGCAAACTTTGGGAAATAGGAAACAAACAAAATGCCGTCAAACTACGAACGTCTATCAGGTCCAAGCTGACACTCCAGCATTTAGATCGCGTCTGATGAGTTCTTCTGTTTGCGTATATGCACAGCTTTGGTTACATTATATTCTGATCCTTATGTCAAGTCAGGCTTAAGAAGTATTTGCAACACCTCGAGAGGTTTTTTTCCAGATTTAACTGCTTAACTTCACACTTTTCCGCAGTTGCAGTTATAACGACAATAGATTTTACACTTCTCTCATGTTCGCTTGCAGCAAAAAAAAGGTCCTAAAAGTGTTCGTAGAATCAATCGTTGCGCTGCGCAGCTTTTTTAATTGATTTAAGAATAGCAAGTTTTCATTTGTTGACTGAGATCGTTTGACCCCAGTCTGAAGCTCCCGTCCGAGGACAAGTGTGAGACTTTCGAGCCTCATTGAAATGAAAAGTCGGAGCCAAAAAACCACAAAAACCAGACACAACACCAGAAACCCTAGGGATATAAACTGACCCTCATGCAGTCGTCCAAGTCGAGTACGTATAGTCCTACAATATGTGTCGTTAATATCTACTTATAAAAAGAGCGTTTTTCGCCGCATAAGTGCATACAGCACTGTATTTACCATGCACAAAGACTTTATGAACGCAGTAGAATAGGATACTAGCATCATTATAATAGTTCCTCGTGCTTTGTGCAGTCCATCCACTCCATAGTCTTTGCAGTTAGCGAGGTCAACGTGCCTCATGCAGTCCGTGTCCTTCGAGTTTATTCAAGGCCACTTCTTCAGGTTGAAGAGGTCACACAACAACCGAACCTTTTCACTTTGATTCGAACCCTCAGATGATTTGTGAGGTCAGATCAGACGACCGGACGATCTGCTCACCTGTTTTGGGGATTGCTGAACATCCTTTTTTATGTTATGAGAACTTTTTTCCATTGGAGGCGTCATTCTGTGAGGAACAAAAACATTTTGATTTTGGGCGCGAAAGTCAAATTTTGCCATGCAAATTTTGAGCTTAATAGGGCCCTGGCTGAGGCCTGCAACGCTAGGGAAACATTTATGCACTCATAGAAGAGATTTAGAGACAAGCTATTGGTCCAGATCAATCAGATGGGGTGGCTGTGAAGGAATTGGGGGCCTTCGCCCCCACGTAAAAAGTTTAACTAAATCTCACCATACTAAGTTTGGTCTTGACCGCACGAGTCTAGTCTTCCCTACGTCCCAAGCAACGTTTGAGCAGTTGCTCCAGGCAGTCAGCAACGTCGCCGTGGACACGAGTCTCCCGACTGGAGATGTGCGGACCGTTGACACGTTGCTGGAGCTTATTCGAAAAGTGTGCGTGACAGCTGACGCTGCGAATGCGCCGAGTCCGAAGGTTACTTTTGAGACTTGATGCACATAGCGACACATCTCTGTGCATTCACAAGAGAGACTCTACGTACAACACCCCCCCCCCCCGCACCCCGCCGAAGCGGTGCGATGGTGTCCGGCGTGGCGCCCGCCCGGGGGGGGGTGGGGGGGGGGGGGTGGGTGGGGGGGTGGGTGCGGG
>JAAUXU010127289.1_pt1 | contig 16139 bp, 11 predicted proteins | sample 7278151 | NCBI WGS metagenome assembly JAAUXU01 (sample SAMN14350113, study PRJNA611818) | marine sediment metagenome | isolation source: surface marine sediment (1.8m) | place: French Polynesia: Moorea | collected 2018-08 | reverse complement strand
TTTGGTGTGCTTCCGTGCAAAATTTTTTAACCCAATTTGGGGTTTGGGTTTGGTTTTTTTCTTTTTCGCTGGTCGCCCCCCCCTTATAAAAAATTTTTTGCCTTCCCCCCCCCCCCCCCCCAGCTCCAAACACCCCGGGTTCAATAGCAGGAGAGCCCACCCAGGTGATCCCAAACGCCCCCCCGGGCGAACGGGCGGACCAAGAGCTGAGAGAGTTGTGGGTGCTCGCCGAGAAAAATAAATGCTCTGTACACTGTATTACTGCGGGGTCGTGATTGAGATATCAGCAGTTGGAACGGGTGATTAAGGAGCTGCAAACGATCTCGGTGAAACTGACCGGGGTGGAGAGAGTTTTCAGCCCGAGAATCGCCTGATTTGAGGCAGATGGAAGCGGATTGAGATGGTAGCAAAGAATCTTTAACACATCTCCATTTTGGAGTCGTAGATTTTGTTGCTCACGCCACACCTTCAACCACCACCCCGACTACTATTTCGCCCGGGGCTTTGTTGTTCCATTAGCGGGTTTTTTTGGCGGGGGTTCTCAGGAGGGGAAGGAGAAGACAACCAGTTGAATGGAATCGTCTGTTTGGCCGCCGCCAACTGGAAAAACAAAAATCTGGGCCTCTGAAATGCTCTCTGGCCCGTGATAAATCTGTTAAAGGGAATCTCTTTCTTTGATTTCTCGCCCCGGTGGAGCCACAGGAAGATCCCGGGGAGAGGATCCTATCCTTTCTGCCCATTCTTCGATATCGGTGCTCTATATGTAGTACGTACGGTACTGCTGCATTATTGAATCTTTGATAACAGAAATGTTTTCTTTTGACATTCCTCCTTGCCGCTGTCTGTCTGTCTGTCTGTCTGTCTGTTTGTCAGTCTGTTTGCGCAGCCCACAGTTGCTCTGTGTACGAGGATGTGGCTGGACCCAAGAGGAGGATTCGTAACTCGTGGTAGGACTGATTTCTATAGGTTTATGGGTCAAGTGGACACCCAGAGAAAAGAATTCTCTTCACGACTCCAGATTAGCCTTTTTTAGAATCTTCCAAACGATGGTTGATTGAGGGAAGGATGAAAATTAATCTTCTCTACTTAGCGCTGACAACATTTTCGTCTTATTTCTTTAGATTATAATGAATAGGAAGGTAATTCCCCCTCTCGCTCTCCAGCAACAGCAGCAATTATGTTGAGTATGCATTATTGAAGAATTCCTCTCCGCTGACCAAAAGCGAGCCAGCCACAGGGGCTTTTTTCCCCCTCCCTCCCCCTGTCACCCCATTTGTGTATCTGTAAGATGGATCGTGCCTGCTACTTTCCTCCCCCCCTCCCCCGGACTCAAGGCTCGTCTACTCGAGCGAAATCCTCAAGTCGAAGCCCACGCAGGCAAAGTCACCCGTGCAACTACGCCCTTGCGTCACTCGCATGTTGCCCACGTCCCATTACTAGTGCACGTACATAGCAATAAGCATGGTTCTTACTACACATGTCGATAATCATGCTGGGCTGAATGAGAACCTTCACCACCGGTGGTCCTCGGCATGTGTGGGTGAAGGAAAGGATCCTCTTTCTTCCTTGGTCATCATTCCTGGTCTCTCTCTTGAGTAACCACCGGAGGTATCGCGCATTGTCATCACTCAGATTAGGGCTGGCCAATAATATTGGCAATCGATATTCATACCATTGGCACCGGGACGTGTGAAAACACTGAGCAACGCTTGCCAAACATGATTCGCGCCGTATGGGAGAGTGTGCATAATAGCAGCAAACATTATTCACGTCGTAAACCAACATCATTTTTCATGTCGTGCGTATCACACAGGGCGTTACGTTAAAAAAATAGCTCATTCTTCCGCTCACTTTTTGTTCTTCTCCTTGCAGGTGTGCTGTCCTTGCAGACGTGGTTGGAGCAGCCCCGATACACCGAGGTGAACCCGGGCGGCCAGGTCACCCTGGCGTGCCTCATCCAGGACAAGAAGGGTGACTGTCGGTGGGAGAAGAACGGAGAGCCCGTCGGGATTGAGTCGGGAAAGTACGAGTGGACGGGCCCGCTGGAGTCCGGAGATTGCTCACTGAAGATCTCCGACGCCGATCTGAAGTTTGACGACGCGTCGTGGCAGTGCCAGGTGGCTCCCAGTTCGTTCGACGCCGGGGATGCCTTGGTCTCGGAGGCTGCACAGCTCGTGGTCAGAGGTACGTAGTGGGAGCTTTATCGAAAACATTGATTTCAGGGGAAAAAAAAGTTGTCCTCAAAATCTTATGCCAATTTTAGCCGAAATTCCGAAATTATTTTTAGAATTTTTTTTCAGTTTTTTTGAAGTTTACTCGTAGAGTGCGGCAACGCTGTAAGATTTTTTGGGCCACATGTTTGCTGCCATCGAATGTCCGCTGTGTCTTCCCGAACGCCGACATCGGCCAGAGCGCCGTCCAGAGAAATACTTAAATATTACACAAAACACTTGTTAGTAAATGTTTCTTGCCCGCTGAGAGTCATTATCATACCGGTGTTTATTGCTCACGTTCTTCTTGAAATGCACAATATATGACTGTGACTCTTTACCCCGCAGAGAAACCAACGGCCATCACGATCCAGAGGGTGGGAGACGAAGGTCAAGGTGTGACAGCTTCAGCAGGGGAAGAGATTGATCTGGAGTGCATTGTGTCTGGTGCAAATCCTGCAGCCACCATCCACTGGTTCTCCAAGGACCAGGAGATCCGGAGCGGCCACAGCCAAGAAAACAGCAAGTCCGCAGCAAAAGGCTCGAAGACCTGGGTCTCCATTTCCAGGCTGACGCTGCCCGTGAGCAAAGGCGACAACGGGGCCGTCATTCGCTGCATCGCGGAGCATCCGACCTCGGATCCTCCTCTTTCTGCCAAAACCCAGCTCACCATTCATTGTAAGTACATATAAATATTTTGTCCTCGGCCATTGGGACGTTCAGACGTTAACCTTTCCTGACTTCATGTTGCTTAGACCCACCCACGGTTCATATTGAAACCTCGGACCTGAGCTACTTAGAGGAAAAGAAAGACCCGGCGACTCTCCGGTGCGTAGCCGACGCGAACCCGGCCGCCTCCGTTCTCTGGAGGAAGGAGGGAGAAGCCGGGATCTTCAGCCAGGACTCGGAGATCAACTTCAGTCCGGTCACCAGACACACGGCAGGTCGCTACAGCTGCGAGGCAAATAATGCCCTGGGCCTCAGTGAGACCAAGGTCGTGGATCTCGACGTCAAGTGTAAGTTTGTGCTGACAGCTTTATTGTCGATATGCTCATTATGAATGCCAGGATGTAAGTAGCTTTCTCTTTTAGACCCACCTGCGATCCTCACAGTCGGGCCTTCTTCAGTCGTCTCCGCACGCATGAATCACAAGACCGTGCTGACGTGTGAGGCCGAGGGAAATCCTCCCCCTAAATACCAGTGGCTCCAACGTCTCATCAGTCATGAAATCCTCGTTCGGGGCCACGAGAAGAATCTGGTCTTGTCCAACGTCTCCTACGTGCACCAGGGCGAGTTTGTGTGCAAGGCTGAAAACCAGATCCGCGGGGAGGACCGATCGATTCAGTCCGAGCCCATCCACGTGGACGTGAAGGGCGCACCCGAGGTCCGCAAGTTCTCCCCCGAGGATGTTCACGTCCAGGACGGCGAGGAGGCCAGGATCGAAGTGCGGTTCTGCAGCGACCCCGTGCCCAAGATCTCGTGGCACCTCGGGTCGAGCGGGAAGGTGGAGAGCGAGATCATCCTCGGTTCGGGGACCGTCCACGGCCGCTTCGACGCCGAGGTGGTGCGCAGGACCGAGAGAGAAGATTGCTATGTCTCTTCCCTGAAGATCAATGGCGCCCACGCCGACGACAGCAAGAGCTACCAGCTCAGACTCACGAACAGGCACGGCACCCGGACCCACAACGTCAATCTAGTCGTCAGAGGTACGTAGAGAGGGGAGTGGACGCCCATTCAGTGATCGCCTAGGTCAATACTTCAGTCACCAGTGCAAATAGTCCCATCACCAAAATTGTTCAGATAAGAGCTAAGCTAACCTGAACTATTAGTTTGGTGCCTGAAGTAACGTTAGTTAACCTCGAACGAGTCAATGACAGCTTTGCAATCACTTGTTGGTCGAGGTGACGCAAAACAGTTGCTGAATACCAGCGTTATGTGTTCGTTTTGTATACGCAGCGTCTCATCCATGACCATTCTTTCGCACAGATCGCGTCTCCCGCGAGTCGGTGATCGCGGTCTTCGTGGGCGCCATCCTCACCCTGCTCCTCTTCATCCTGATCTGCGTCTACTGTTGCAAGGCACAGAAGTGTTGCTGCTGCGAGCCCTCCAAGAAGGAGTTCAAGCCCGCGGATCTGGAGAGGTAAGCACAGAAAGACTTTCCTCTTGCATGCATCGCAGTAGATAAAAGACTGCGGCTTTTTTTGCCAGCTTATTTAGTCACGAAGTCACGCTTTCCTCACCTCATAATCGTGGTCACTTGCGAGCAAGCTTGCGCACTTGAACTGTGCAAAAGCTCCCTAAAAGACCATGCTAACCCTTGAGTTTTCTGCACGTGCTTTTTTTGTTGTTTCTGCTTTACACCTTGTATTACCGGCTAAATCGTATTGATAGCGAGAAGACTGACGTGGAATCGACGCACAGCAGCAACAACAGCGACGACGCCAAGAACAACATGGACAGCGAGAAGTTGTCGGCCATTCCCCCCGACGCTTACTACACGGCCAACGAGAGCAACTTCAACGACTCCAAGGTAAGGGAAATGGGCATGAATCCAAGGGAGAGAGAAACGAAGAAGAAGAAGGTGGCGGCTTCGGGGTCATCGTCAGATAACGCGCATGAACTCCCAAGAATAACACTGTGTTTAGTCAGCACAGGACGTAGAAGTGTCTGCACACGCATGCACGCATACCTTTTTTCTTTGTCGTCGTTCTGCACGTCCAACATGCTTGCGTAGTTCTTCTTTCTGTCTTTCCATTACTGCGTACGTATGAGCACTCCTTAGGAATGCTTTTTCGATCCTCTCCTTGATTTATGGTGCCAGAAGCTCCTCTCACCTTGGTGCCTTCTGAGGTCCATTCTCTGTCCCAAAGTGCGGAGATAGAAATCTCGTAAGATCCCTCTAGGATTGCCCGCTTTTTCCGGCAATAGTCAGATGAAGTCGCCTGATGGCTTCGAACTCTCTTTCTCAATAAGTGTGCCCTTGTCTGACGTGCTCACCTTTTTCTTTCTCTTCCTTTTCAGGAGAGTCTGAGGCCGTCGTCAGCCTTGGCCAACATGGCCGAGATTCAGCAGTTCCATCCCGTCGGACCTCCCAGAATCGTGTACAACGACCTCTGCTTCCCCAAGACCAGCAACTACGGCTCCATGAAGGTCAAGAAGAAGAACATGCACGACTACGTCGGCGCCCACGCCGGCGCCCACGGCAGACTCAGCTACGTGCACAATGGAATCTACTCTTGATCAGTTGCAAAGTTTGCCTATGGGGATTTTGCTGCTGATCCTCAAGCCTCGGAGGGCTTTGCCGCCTAAATGAGAACAGTGTGTGCTTGCGTGTGTATGTGTGTGCCAAGGAGGGGGGGGAGACCCCAAGAACAAAGGAGAGAGAAATGTGGACATTTTGTGCCACGACGTTTTCTTACACATATCGAAGAAGAGCCAAGTGTGTTGAGGAGAAGCACTGAAGCTTTAAGTGGCCAAGAAAGAAAAGACTTTTTTGTATATGCCACCATGAAATAATTCATCCAGAAGAAGAAACCTGCACATGTTTTGTCATTGTCTCGTTTTTCCTGCCCCAACTTTTTTCTCTCTTCCATGCTAATAATTCTCGTAATATAATATCATGATCGGTCCTTTGGCCAACTCTCACACCTGCCGTTAACGTTATTTACAGCTTTCTCCGCCAGTGTTTAATAATTAATACAGTCTTTCATCAAGGGGAGGAAAATATACAAACAGCGAGTTGTTTGCACAGAATTCAATCGGGTAATGCGAAGGCGAAAAACTGCCAGACTGTGAAGGCAGTAGAAGGTGTAGACGCGAGTAGGTGTAGGAAAGTGTTTGTTCTGACGTAGGCGTCGTTTTAGCTCGAAACTCGCCAACTTTGGAGAATTGGGTAAGTGCGCTATGATAGGGTCATTACCCCGGATTCAAGACGTGGTCAGTCGAAAGCAAAGAAGGTGCATAAGACATTTACAGTTTTAGGTAGTTGACTTACGAGTGATTCTTCTGGCCCAAAATAAGAGGGAAAAACAGCCCAAAGTGGCTTCTGTTGATCTGTTTACATAGGGACGTTATGGCTAAGAGACCTGGGAGAAAATTGGCAAGGTTCTTCTGTGATTTTCATATGCTGTGTCCATGGTGACGAGCAAAAATAAAAAGTTGCAGGTAATGGGTGAACAAAGTTCTCAGTCACAGAAAGTCACAGAAAGGACCTTGGTCGTTGTGTCAAAAGTCTCTGACCTAAACAGTTGAGTATGCATGAGAAAAGTCCAATGTTTGGGTTTTATTTTTGACCCGTTGTCCCCATGCATGAATAAAAGCATTGCTAAGTGGGGAACAAGAGTTTGCTAAACATAGGACATCGTGCAATCATTTTTTTAATAGAAAATTGGGTCTTCACTAGCGTTAGTTGCTCGCCCTCCCCCCTCCCCAATTGTATCCTGCTCATCGACTTTGAGCTATTACTTTATGGGATTATAAGTTACAAGTATGAAGTGAATTTGATCAGACAGAGGTCTCTCTTCAGTGATTTAGTCGCAGACTCGGTCACACCCCTCATACTGTAGTTGTTCTCGTCCCCCAAGTCCACGGGGCCTTCTCAGGTTCATTCATTTGGACCGCATGGGGAAGGCCAAGCGGGGTCCGATCGAAATGTTCAGTATGGAGTCTCTGTTGAGACGACTTCCGGTCCGCGGGTGTGTCACTTTGGCGTACCCTACAAACAAACAAACTGGATTTGTTCCACGTTCGTCCATTTTGTGTTGTTCGTCAGAGAAATATTGAATCGAATAATTGTGACTATCGAAAAAGATTCCAGTATTGGCCTAACTGGAGAAAGGCTAATTAGAAGACCTAAGAGAACACTTTTCCCTCAAGTCCTTACTCGAAAACAAAAAGATAAAAAAGATTCAATTTTCCCCTGAAGCTTTCTCTTTTTGACAGTTTGCAGGTTTCATTCCTGCGAAAAAATGGGCAAATTTGTAGAAACAGCCAAGAGTTGGAAGTGAGAGGGGGAGAAGAATCTTCTGAGGCAAACTCCAAGGTAATTTTTCCAAAATTAATATCCCTGCCTAATGAGTCCCCCCCCTCCCTTCTTCATCCTCCTTCCACGTTCCGGAAAAATGCTGTCTGCTGGTTTACACAGGGAAAAAGTTTTCTGCCAGATTTTCTTCTCGAGTGAAAGAAAACCCTCTCTTGCTCGGCTAAGACGCAGTTTGGGGGCCAGACACAGTAATGAAATTTCTGCTCGGGTAACCCGTCCTTTTCGCCCAAGGAGGGAGCCCAGAGCCTCTCTCTTTCTTATTCTCCCATCGGAGGACAAACTTTTCCACGAGATGGGAAGATGAGGGAGGGGTAAAAAAATATGGTGGAAGAAAAGAAGCATCTTGAAGACGTCGTTTGATGAGACAGAGAAGAAGAAGAAGAAGCTTTGTAATGAGCGCCAGATTACCTCTGGTCGATGAAGGATGAAGCATGAGAGTAGTAAAGACTGACTCTGACTCGTGTGCCGGTGAGGAGATGATCACGGAGAAGAGCAAGAAGAAGTTTTCTCCCTCTTCTGATCAACGGTTTTTTTTTTTTTTGAAGGCTCATAATCTCTTCATTTGCTTGGTGGCTTCAGCGCCACAATGAAGTGTACAGGGTGAGACCAAATTGAACCCGGACGGTTTTCTTTTTCGCTGATAAAGCTGATAGACTGTTGGGTTAGGTCCCACCTAGGACCCACATTTTGGCAACCCTGACTTTGAGAGGCAGAACAAATGCGAGAGGCAACATGTGAGGCATTCTTGAGAAACAGTTCTGTTACACCCTGTATGTGAGAAAAATGACGCGATTTCAATCTCTGGCCGATTCTCTTCATACACAGGGAGCGAAAATGGCGTCAATTGAGATCTGGAAGGCCTGATAAGAGGGACCCACACAAAAGACGGATGTCTTTTGTCACCACAATTGCCACACACTTGAGCCCGAAGTCACTTTTGTGCATTTATCAAATTCACCTTTCATGTAGACACTTCTCCGTGCATTCAAGCAACCGATTACCGAGTGTCTCAAGTAGTTGGTCTCGATTCAGCCCTCCTCCGAGCCCGTCGTGATCCACCAGGACTGTGGCAAGTCAAGTAGTAGAGATCCGTCCGTCTGCGTCTGTAAACACTAGCCAAAAATGCTTAATAGACCCATACGTGCCAAGTCACGATGAGCAAGAGTCACGCCTGGATTTGGTCCGGATCTCATTGATATTCGTTATCCACACGCGCGCCTGCGCGCGCGCGCTCATTGTTGCCAGGACATTTTTGTGTCGAGTCACCCTGTCCAATTTGGAGTCAACTAAATCGCTGCACTGAGATCCGTCATCACTGCAGGCAGTCGTCGAAAAACAATAATTGTACGGGCCAGAATTGAGCAAATGGCGCTCCGCAATTATTGTGCTCACGAGTGCCAGTTATGGCAGCTTTGGCAGTTGTCATGCCGGTAAGAAACTTCCATAGCCGTCACGCTCAGTAATTGTCTAGATTCTAGAGTGCTTCATCATAGCAGATCTTTCGCCTTCGATGACAAACTCCGGACAGAAATTCTTCCTCATCACAACACTTCCTCTTGTCCTGGTGGGTGTGAAACCGTGTTTTGTGGCAGTTTGGGCCAAGTGTGGACGCCTTTTTTTTTCTTCCTCCACAAAGATGCTTCAGTCATGCTCTTTTTCTCCCTTATCTGGTGGGAGAAATCTCTTTCTTCATGTGTGTGAGTGAATCAGCTTCTCTCCTCCTGTGCAGAGATGATGTGACAGAAATTCGCCTTCGTGTAACCGAAATAATGCAGCAACTTTTTGTCGTTGTTGTTGCTGATCGTCCGTCCAACAAGGCATAACTCAAGGCAAAAGCTTCTCGTCACCTGGGGAGAAGCATGAGTTTTCTTTCTCTCACTCATAATAATCGCTGCGCTGCGTCCTGGACGTGAATGTTGAATATTGCTGGCTCAAACTGGATGTAGTCAAATTGATCCTCATGACGCTAAATACCCTTAATTGACGTTGGCTCTTCACAAAATGATCTTAATAGGCGATTCTGACATCCAGTGTTCCTTAGATCCGTTTGATGAGTGCAACGGGAATACAAGGGACAGTCTAAATACGAGGTATCTTATACACAGTACTGCACATCTAGTGAGCAGAAGATGGAAAGCACAGTAACTATCAGAAAAGGTCGTGAGGCAAACATTGGTGGACGTTATGGAACTGAATGACTGATTCTGGTCATAGATGCGAGGAAAACTCCTCTGTAGACGCGAAATCCGCACAGAAACAATGAGGAAGCAGCAAACTAGTAAGCAAAGGCAAAAGTTGTCATTAATCGGCTCTCAAATCGACAGGTTAATCTCGCGGGACCGCGGGTGGCGACCCGGGGGGCTGAGGGGGGGTCCCGGTGGAGGGAGGGGTAAAGACCCCCAGAAAGTACACACGAGACCGCTTTTGTGGGAAACTGAGAGGAAATTAAACGTCCCGAGCGATTGGCAAAACATCTCCGCGAATATAAAGATGAGAGAGGCGCAATCTTCCCCCCCCCCCCCGGGTGCAGCCCGGCGCTTGAGGGCTCAGGGCAGAAATCGATCGATCGCTGTTAATGAAGAAACGGTTCTTTCTCTCTCTTTTTTGGGTCGTCTACGTCGAAAATTCCCGGCGGAATTCTTGAAAAAAAAAAAAGAAGTTTTTTATCACACCTTTGCCAGACAGTTTCTTTTTCTGCAGTGTCTTCAATAGAGAGATCCCCGATGATTGTTGGGTCAGCTCCTTACATTCTTGACCACACGCATGGTCCTGCTGACCTCCAGAGGTCTTCAAAGAAGACGAAGAAGCCTTGGGGCACCAGAAGAAGTTGGTCTCTTTTGTTCTCCGCCATCGTCAAAGGAGGTGGGTCCAGGACAGAAAATTGCGTCCTAACAAAAACCCTTACTTAAAACGACGACGACTTCTGAGAAAGTCCCTGCGCTCGCCCGATCACACGACGTCGCGATTGTCTGGGACTTGCACAACTTCAAGTTGTCGATCTCGCCCGTCTTCATCTCCGGACTGCAACGCTGTTGAGCCTGGCAAAATGTTTCAGGAAGCTTTTTTTTTTTCTCTCATATCATTATGCTACTACAGCTGCGCTCGCGTGTGGTCAAGAATGTCAACGCCACATTGAGCTGTCAGCCCAAAACCTCAGGGGGTTGGAGAGCCCATAAATGGGAGGAGGAGGGGGGGGGGGGTGAGGGAGAAACCAGGGGAGAACTTAATAAAAGCTGCGGCTGCAACTGAGCCGCGATTGAAGCGTCCACAATAAATCGACCCGGAGGCCCCGATTCGACGCGCCAGATGACCCGAGTCTAAAAATAGAGGCGTCAAATATCGTAATTCCTCTCGCAGCAAGAGGAAAGAAAAGCTCTCAGGGCTCACATAAATACAGTATCGGCTGCAGGGCTTCCCCAGCTGCAGCAACAGCACAACCACCCGCAGCAATAACTCTCGGGGCAAACTCTGAAGCTGAATTATTACGTTGCTTCCTAAGAAATGAGGTATGCCTCCTCATGGCCTGTAGTGAACTGTACCGTGGCCCCGGTCCTGCACGGTCGTGGCCCCTCTTGTCTCCTTCCACTGTGTAGCGCATCCATCGTCCGCCAAGAGACAGCGGACGGAGAGGAGAAGCTTCATTTTTAATTTAGGGGCTCTTTCGTACGTACCCACCTACTGTCATGTATGTACAGTGCCTGACTCCGCACAACGCCACAGTCGTCCTGTCCAATCTTTTCTGTGTAACCTCATCCGCAGCCCGCGCTCGGCTAGAGAGAATATATGGCTTTGTCTCGGCGCTATCGTCGTCATATCAGCATCCCTCCTTACTACATATGATGCAGAAGGTAATAAATAAGCTCCCTCCTCTCATGGGCGCATGAATGAGCATGCGCGGGTGGCATCTGACAGTCTTTCTTATATAGGACTGTTGCTATTCAGCACTGTTTATACAGCCAATTCAGTTGTGTAACTGCAGATAGTGCAGTGAAAGAACCTCACGATCATTGCAACTCTTCTTCTTCCTCTTCCACTAGACTGTTTAAATAGAGAGAACTGAAAAGAAGATGACGACGTGGAAAAAATAGACAGGATTTATGCGTCAACAAAGCAACTTCTTGGGTGGTCAATTTCCACATTCTGGAGAGCGGGGGAGCCCACGCAGGCCACGACCAGGCCGGATCGGACCAGATCGGGCCAGACCAGGCAGCTGGCGTCAGATGAAGCACGCACGCAACAACAAAAAGCATTTATGTGCACACACACACAAGCAGTCACAGCTGTTGCTGCTATTATGTTCTCTAAATGGTGCGGACGCAAAAATACCTTTTGCCTTTGCCTTCCCCCCCTTCAAAAATCCTGTTAATGGCGAAAAAAAAGGGTGTTGGAGAGGCCGCCGCCTTTGTCGCCGCCCTGGCCTCCACCCTGGCCGCCGCCTGCACCGCCGCCACCGGCACCGTCACGGCCACGGCCACCACCTGGCGAGCTGACCAAATAAGGGACAGGAAGGAGTCCGTGTGTTGTCGCCATTTGACACGTTCTCCTTCGCCTCCCCAGACTACAAAGTGCCTATTTTCCTTGCCGTTATTGCGTCGAGGCTCATCAAGGCCCGCCTAGTGGAGACAAAGGATCGGTATGAACTAGTGCAGTTGTAGCCTCGAGTGCAGTGCAGTACGTACATATATGACACACAGAGGGAAGACTGTACAGTACCGGTGGTCGGGTAGAGTCTCCACTGGACTGATTCGAAAAAACTTTGGTCTGATGACAGGAGGGGGGACTCTGTCTGCCCACTTGCCCGCCCCTCCTGTTAACAATGAGTCGGGAGAAACTTCTTTATTCAGCAAAGCTTACGGAGCAAAGTACGAGTAGTAGTAGCAGCAGCAGCTCTCTGGGTTAAGTGGTTACACTCGCGGTTGGGATGGTCAACCCCCTCCACCCCAGAGGGGTTTGTCTGCTGCAGGCGGGGTCCACCCCTATTTGTTAAATTTCTGTAGGAAACTGTTCCTTGATGGCGAGGGAGGAGAAACCACTGGAGGGCGGGTTAAACGACAAAAAAAGGTAGCCCCAAAGCCATAGCAGATACCTGCATACGACAAAGGTAGGGTCGAGCATTGCTTCTCACTGCTCTGGACACTGAATTAATAAATGTTCCTTTGCACCAATTACTCCAGCGGCTACTGGAGAGATTCACCTTTTTTGCCCCAATTTGTGTCGCCGAGGAAGGCAAATATTTGCGACTTTCTTTTCCACGTGGGGCTGGCGCTGAGGGTTGGGTTGCTGTGGGCACATTTTCCTCGTCCCCGTCGGTCCGGGACTCCACGGCCTGGACTGGCGCTCGGGTGAGCGCGCCTTCAGCCGCACGCACACCAAGATGAGTAATGTTTTGGTCGCGCCACCTAAAAAAAAAAAAGTAAAAAAGCCCCAGCACCTAAATGGATGTGGCCCACGAAAGTCGACATTTTTTGAGGCCCTACGAAGTTCTCCAGGCTTTGTGACAACATGAATATTTAACTCTTACTGTGCGTGTATTAAGGGGCACCAGCTTACGCACTGTTGTTATGACAAATGGGACAAAAATAAGGCAGTCGCGGTCCCTTTTTTTACACATCTTTAGCCAATTGTCACAATGAAGAAGGGAATTCATTAGGACTCATTTCTCAGCGTGTCAGAGTGCGTCGGCTGCACTGACAAATATTGATTGAGACGTGCACTTGACAGTGTTTTCGTCAACAGACAGTGAACTCAGCTGTGTGTGTGTGTGTATGTGTTTGTGCGCAATTACAGTCAAATCACTGAAGGTGCTTACTGAACTCCATCCAGGACCACCAACATTCAGTCTGATAATCTTGTCTGACTAATGTCCTTAATACACCTACTAGAAGTTACGGTTGATGAGAGCTGTTTGGGTGGAGACCTCGCGTGGACGTCGCAGCAGTAAATATTGTTATTTCGCTAGATTTATTATCATCCCTGCTCCCTTTTTTTCTCCCTCTTCCTCTTCTTCCACATTTTTCTCACGTCCTCTCTTTCCCCAACTTTTGTCTCTACGCAATCACCATTTCTTCTCGTCTGCTCCGTTCCAACTCTTTGCTCCTGCTGCCCACTTTTTTTCTGGCTCTCACGTCTCTGAAGAAAAAGCCTTCAGAGAGAGAAGGAGCCTTCAGACGAGCAGGCGAAGGTCTGTCTTGTCTCCTCAATCCCCATCAAGGACAGAATTCATGCAATGCCCGTTGATCAAGAAGTACAATTCACTGGTGAGGAGGAACTTCCTGGTGTCTTCAGCTGACGTCGTCTAGGTCATCCGTTACTTTCTTCTTCGCCGGGGGTGAAATATCGTTCCTGGTCGGCCGCCCGGTCGCTTGCAGCACTGAACCGGACACTTTTTCTCCCTTCTTTCGAGCGATCAATTCGAAATTTCGGGGAAAATCTCGCCTGCTGATTGCTCAGGTGGAGAAGTGGGTGGTCTCTCTCAACAGTGCTGATCGCTTCATTCCAGTTGAATGGAAAGTAGTACAGAGAGTGAGAGAGACCCTTAACCGACAGAGAGAAGTGTAAGCAAATGGCCACAATTCCACTCAATGCCACACAACCGGTCGTGCTTACTGACAGACAGGGTGGCCCGGGTCAAGTGTCCGAGTTGTGAACCGACTGTCAGGACATTTCAAACTGTAGCTCCCTGGATGTGACAGATCTTTCAGGTTGTAGTCTGGATCTATCATCACGAGTACGAGATATCTTTTATGCAGCAGTCGAGAACATTCGGACATTCTCGAAATGATTCCTCTCTTATCTTCTCTCTGGAGGAACATATTCTGGCACTGTACTTCCCTCTCCACAGGGACATATTGTGATTCAATACTCTGAGACCCATGAAATGCCAAATGAGCGACGCATGACGTGTACTCACGTTGACTACACTATGCGTCGTCAATATATAGTTGATATCATGCAGCCTACATACATGTCTGAAGACTACGTGTCAAAAAGACATCCGTGCGTATGCAGGTTGAAGGACATTTAGCTCAACGTCGCATTTAACGGAATCAATTCTTCTGGGTGATCTGCTTTGAAGACAGCCTTGGAGACATTTCAAGTCTTTCTGCCGACGAATTGAGGCTGTGATCGAGGCCAGACGAGGTCGCTTAGAGTGGACACGTGAATGAAACAAGTCTGAACAGTTGTTGATCCATTTTGTTTCTCCGCCACTCGTAGTACAATGTACAATCAGCCTCATTTGTGGGGACAGAAGATATTTTATCGCGCCTCGTTACGAAATTGCGCCATCGGTTTATAGGAATTTCTTTTCTTCAAAGCTCAGTAGGGAGGGTTTTTCCCTCTCCCTTCAGCAAAATAACGGCAACACAAACGTTTCCTCATCGTTATTTCTTGGTCTGGACGGACAAAGCAGATTTCAGCGTCCCCACAGATAGGAAGACGCAGAAGAAAAGCACCTCTTATCAGTTCCGCCGTGTCATTAACACAGTTATTTTTGGCTCTTTTCGGCTACTTCTTCTCCTGATTTGGTCGGGATTTTAGGTGAAGAAGTTTGCTCCATTGTCTTGCAGTCGCAATCTCAAGGCCAGTTGTGGCACTTCTTGCTTCATTTTGGAAAGTCCTCGTTGGTCACCTTGCAAACTTTTGTTCACTGGATATCAATGTAGGCAAATTCGCGCACACCACGCAGGTTTTTTGGGACGCACACGTCTGTCGGTGAAATTTGCATGTATCTTGTCGGGTGACGTTGTAGCGACAGATTTTGTCGGGACTCTACATTGTGACAGTCGGGACTCTACATTGTGACAGTCGGGACTCTACATTGTGACAGTCGGGACTCTACGTTGTGACAGTCGGGACTCTACATTGTGACAGTCGGGACTCTACGTTGTGACAGTCGGGACTTTACATTGTGACAGTCGGGACTCTACGTTGTGACAGTCGGGACTCTACATTGTGACAGTCGGGACTCTGTCGCCAATTTGGTGAGCAGGTATCAGGCCTGCTGAAACGACACACCAAAGATTCACAACTGTTAACCGTTCTCCACCTCTAATTCCGAGTTGTCCACTGATTTGCCACAACCGCCCACCACTTTCGGGAGTGCGAGAATCGAGCGTGTGCGCCAACAAGAGGTCAACAAATCGTGCTGAAAGCCTTTTTCTTGCCCTGCGTTACACGTGTGAAATTGTGGGTGTTGAGATGGGGTTGACAGGGCCATCAATTTGACCGCAAAACGTTGCGGCTGGCAAAATCCTGGCAGAAAGCAGACTTTTTTTGGTCCAGGATGAGCAGCGGCGACAACAACTAGGACAAGAATTTATAGTGCGAGCCATATTTTCTTGTCCCTCAGCACGATTGTTTGGATTTTTAAGGTCCTCTTTCAAACATTCTTTCTCACGCCGAGGAAATTGCGCCATAAAGCATCCTTTGGGGGTGTCGGGATTGTGGCGCACCCAGGAATTAGGCGAAATTTGTGAGAAAGATTAACTGAACCAACTTGAAGTCCTCTTCTCTCAGGAGATAAATTAATTGCTGCTATCGACGATAAATGATCGACTTCCTACACGTTTGGACTCTCGAGGAAAGAAAGTTTCAACCGTTTGTTCCCCTTATTTTCGTCGGCACCAGAAAATGCACGTTCTGGAGCCTCCTCGACCGACCCGACGCCCATAAAGGAGTGGTCTGCATACCCATAAAGACTGGGGAAGGGGGCAAATAAAGATGTTAGAGCGTGCAACATTTATTCTCTCGCTCTTCTATCACACATGGAGTCTTCTCAGTTTTCCAACTGCCTTCTCTTTATGTTTTCACACCGCCCAGTGCGCATCTCAAGACGTAGCTCGTACTCCGGGCCTTCCCCATGCCAACCCTGGGGTCAAGGAGAAGGG
>JAAUXU010117286.1_pt1 | contig 16142 bp, 8 predicted proteins | sample 7278151 | NCBI WGS metagenome assembly JAAUXU01 (sample SAMN14350113, study PRJNA611818) | marine sediment metagenome | isolation source: surface marine sediment (1.8m) | place: French Polynesia: Moorea | collected 2018-08 | reverse complement strand
TTTTTTTTCCTTTTTAATTTATTTTTTTATCTTTTCAATCACCCCTTCCGGGGTTGTCCTCGGGCGCTCCCGCGGCCCCGGGGGGGGGGCGGGGCCCCCCAGAAGTGAGGTGCGTCTAGATCAATCAGCATCAAGAGTAGAAAAAACTAGCGGAGCACGTGAAAAGTGGTGTCAGGCCTCCATGTAGAGATGTTGTCAGTAGAGATTGTTAGTGCTGAAACATTAAAATGGGCGATAAAAATTAACTTTAGTGCTAGAATATTGAAAAAGTTAACAAAGAAGTGAATATAGGCGTTGAAGCATTCATTTTCTTGTTCAAATGATGTTACTAGTTAGTGATGCTTCAACAATTTTTTTCTGATTAATAGTTGGCAGTCGAATGTAGAGGGCGGGAATTTTGTGTCGTGTGATGTATTACACGGGCATAATAATAACCAGCTTCTTCTGTGCAATGTAATTCTGTTAAGGAGGTTCCACTGCACACAGCGTATATTCCATAAAAGGATTAGAGAGCAGACTCTGGATTTTTTGTTGGATGACAGTTGTGGCCGTCAATCAACTTTAAAGAGAAGACGTCTAAGTTATGCTTTTCAACAAACTTGACTTTTAAACATCACCTCAAGCAGTGTAGTGAGGTGCATTGGATGAGCTGGTGGTTGAGCGAGTCGCCTGTTTTGCACTTACACACGGTATGGAGTGCTATGTACATAAAGTAGTTTAAGCCTAATAAAAGTTCAGTTAAGATTTATTGCTACTATCACTATCAGACACTAGATTGTATCCAGACAGTTATATTAGTTGAAGAAATGTAGATCGATAATGGATGCGTCTACACGAACACCTGTTTGTCTAAAGGCCTCTTTTCGTCCTTTTCTTTCGTCAATGCGACGTAGAGCACGAGTGGGAAAGCCGTAGGAAGTAGGGAGCTGTCAAAGGGGATGTTAACGATGATGCTATTACTCTTGAGACAAAGTGTCTTCTTAGTGGGATTGGATTAGGTGAGGTGAGGTTGGATTAGGTCTAGGTTGAGCAAGTGTCTGGCGATCAAGGCCCAACAAACCTTGATGCATCAACTTTGCTGTTGCCGTATGAACCAGACGTCTGAATTTGGCGTACTTCGAACGAGAATGGCCTGAAGTGCTTTATGACTACATATGAGCAGTTCTTGAGCAAAGGCTGACGTCACAGGGAAAAAAATCAACTTCAGTTGCTTCAAAGGGGTACTCCCAGTGAGATAGTGATGGCTCTTAAGGGCACCAGGGAACAGTGTTTATGAATGACTTTATTTAAGCTTATACATATATAATCAATCCATACGTCATCCTTCCCTTTTCAGTCTTGCTCTGATTCCTGAAGTCATTGATCATCCTGTTATGATATCTTCATTTTTTTAATTTAAAACACGCACCTTACGTGTTTTAAAAAGTTTTTAAACTGTCAATGTCAACTTTATTCCTAAGCAATCATTCCCATACAAGTATCCAGGTTGGTCAGTACGCTCGGACTTGGACCCCCCCGCCGGATAGAGCCGCACTTCACGTCGTCGATGTTGATGTTGTTGGCTTTGACCGAGGTTTCTCCAAGTCTCCAAGTCCAACCTAGACTTTTGGAGGGACGCATGGCAGTTGTGTCCCTTTAGCAGCTGCTCTTCCAGGCAGTTGATGCTTCTGATCAGGTTCTGGGCTTCACTCTGTAGCTGCAAGTCCACGTCGTCCACCACCAGCTTCAGTGCTGGCCTCTGCTTACACTGCTGGTTGCGCAACTGACATGTCCTTGCTTGGCCTTCACAGCCTTCTCCAAGCTGATGATCGCCTCTTCCATCTCGGGAACATTAAGCACAATCTCTGAGAGCTGCTCCTCCAGTATCCGCTTGGCCTCGCACACGTCGGAGAACTCCCCTCCGAACGAGAGGTCCGTGGGGGACAATGCTCAGTTTTGTTCATGCTCAGAGTAAGTTCATACTTTGTCACCACAAGGACATGAGCTCCAATTGGGAGAGCGCATGCATATTCTCCTTGCTCAACCTCTTGAGAGGCCCGTAGCCACCACCACGCTGACCCAAGAGGGACAAAAATTGCTTTTGTACACGTCTCTTCAGCTATCTCAGTTTGTTTTAACGACATTTTTTATTTAATATCCTATCGTCATTGCAGTGGTGAAGTAGTTCATTTCCAGAGAACTTGGCAATCAAGAGGTGGGATGTCGATGCGTCGTCGCATCAGCCATCCATAACAATGTCATCCGTATTGTTAATTCGTAGCACTTGTGCTCATTACCAAGGTCAATCACCGTAGCCAGCTTCTGGGCAGAATGGATAGATCCGTTGATCCAATTGCACAGAAAGCTCGCCTCACACACCGTATGAGTTATAAAAAAGCCTCCAACAATTCTAAAGCAAATGTGCAGCATTAGCGCATCTTCTAGATCGTCATGTCAAAAGTGCGCCTTCATTGCGTTACGCAGTGTACAGAGCGCAACGTTCGGTACGTACCCAAATGGGAGGGGGAAGCGTGACTTCTTATCTGTCTGGGCCAGTAATAGCTTGTCAAGGTGTCCAAGGTGTTTCCCCTGCCCATTGTTGCTCCTCCTCGATACAGCATGCTTGCCACTGACGATGAGCGGGGATTCTTGGTGTGCGCTGTCCTTCGCATTGCAGCGCCGCCGCCGACTTGACCGAACAGCAACAGCGACAGCAACCGCGATAGCGACAGGGATAGCGACAGAAGCAGCCAAAGCGAGAACAGCAGCAACCAGGGGTCTGGCAGCATTAAGAACGGGGACTGGAGAGCTTTGTGGGTGAAAACAGTGGTGATGACTGCTCAAAATTCGCAAACATAAGAACTGTAGAATCTAGGGGTTAAAAGCGCTTTGGCACCTGGCGGCCGCACTCTTGGCACCTTTCCAAGCTCGTATAAGGAGCTGTTGCTGGTATATGAGAGCAGTTTTTCCTCTCATCATCCCACAAATCCATCAAGTGAAACCTCATGCCGGTGAACACGACGAGCACCGGCGCCTCCTACGGCAAGTCCAGCGACCCCCTGTGCCCACTCGGGTTCCACCCGCAGGTTCGCTGGCCCACGAGGTGTAAGCGGTGTTTCAGGGACTACAAGGAGCACTGGGACGACAATGACAGAGCCAAGTACAGCAACCTTGACAACAAGAGAGACAGATGGAGCGCGGAACCGACGGCGGGAATCAGGCCAGGATTCAACAAGAGCCGCTCGCTTGACGTGACGGCAGCGGCCGCAGCCGCGGAGCAGCAGCAGCAGCAGCAACAGCAACAGCAGCAGCCGCAACAGCAGGTGCAGCAGCCCTTAGTCGTAGCGGCGGCGGCGGCCGCCGCAGAACAGAGACTGCGCGTGAACAACAACCATGACGACCACGCGAAGAAGACAGATGCCACTCCTCAGAGCTCCACAGCAGCAAAGAGGGTAAAGCTGTACAAAGATATACTTCATGAATATAGCTGTTCTTGTTTATTACGATCGACTAAAGGGTGACCAATTTCCTACTCTCTCTAAAAGAAGCGTTGGTAACAATGACAATATTCGTATCCATAACCTTTCCTTTCTCAACTTAAAGGTTGTGGACCTGACCGGAGAACTTGGACGATTGAAGGACAAGATCCGTGAGCAGGAGGCGTTACTGCAGCAGGCTGGCAAGGAAAAGAAGTCTCATGTTGACAAGATAAAGGAGCTAGAGGAGGTGATCCAGAGCACGAAGCAACAACAGCATAGGTTCATGCCAACCATCAGCTCCGCCCGAAACGCGGCCAAGGAGGCCGAGCTGAGAGTTAAGTACCTGGAGAAGCGCTGTTCGGAGCTGGAGCAGGATAACCTGAAACTCCAGTCCAGCGTGCAAACACTAGAAGGAGAGCTTGAAGAGGTGCAGGACAACTTCCGCGAGGACGGGGATGATGAATACCGCAATCTAAAGCGAGAGCTAGAAGTCGCCTCAAAGAACTGCCGGGTCTTGCAGTTCAAGCTCAAAAAAGTAGAAAAAAGTCTTGCCGAAAAGGAGAAACAGCAACAGATGGGCGGCGGCTGCCAGCATGAGATGCCTCCGGACGAGCAGCAACTGTTCAAGGACTACCAGGATGCTCTGGAGCGAGAAACCGATGTGAAAGAGCAACTGAGCATGGCCGAGGAGACCATCACGGACATGCGCCTGCGTATGTCTCGGCTGGAGGACGAGAATGATAGTATCACGCAACAACTCAAGAAGATGAGCTCCAAGGCAAGCACGAAGAGCCCGGGAGACAACAACAGCGAGCTCAGCGTTCAGCTGGAGGTGGCCGAGCGGGAGTTGGCCATTCTGCGCAAGAGGGTGGACGGGCTACTCACAGACAACCTCAAGTATTCCAAAGAAATCGACTCGATCACCTCTCAACTAACTGAAGAGAGGAGAAAGGTGGTTGTTGGCAATCGCCGAGTCGTGACGAGGTCCAAGAGTAGCGACTTTGATCTCACCCAGCAGCTGGATGGAGTCCAACAGGAGCTTAATACAATGAGGACGAGATATGTGATGAAAGAACAGGAGATAGTGAACTTGGAGGCTAAGCTTAGAGAGGCGGACAAACCGAAGTCCGTGGTTAAGTTGCAGCACGAAGTGGCAGACCTGAGAGTCTCGAAAGAAGCTCTGGAGGAGAAAGTGGAGATGCTGAAGGCGCAGAACGAGCTGTTGGCCTCAGCCTCCGGATCTGGTAGCAGCTGGAAGACCAAGCGCGAGCTGGCTGCCAGCGCTGTGGAGCAACTGGAGGCGGCCAAGGCAGCCCTGCAGGAGAAGGTCAAGCACCTGGAGGCGCAGCTGAAGCAAGAGACACGCAAATCTATTGAGAATGAGTACTCAAGAGGTAACTCAAAGTTCGATTCTGCTGAAATCATGAGGCTCAAGAAAGAGAAGACTTCTCTAGTTGCTGAAAATGACAAGCTAAAGGCTGACCTCAAGAGGATGACCGGTGAGCTGGACCACCAGAAGTTGTCCTTGCAAAGCATAGAGAGGATGAAAATGGAGAACAAAATGTACCAGGGCAACAGAGTTGCTAAGGAGGCAGAATGCAAGAAGCTAGAGGAGGAACTGGTAGAAGTCAGAAAGGACTTAAAAAGTTCCAATCAAGAGAAAAGCAGATTGGGCAGAGAGGTCGACCGCTTAAAGTTGAGGAACAACAGTAACTTGGAACAGACTGAGGAGGGGATCAAGACATTCAAGCACGAAGTAGACTCACTTAAGAAAGAACTAGCGAAAGAAAAAGGTAAGTCGAGTGACCTTAGGGAGAAGTTGGATAAGGCCAAGGAAAAGGCGATTGCGTCGCTCGATGAAAAGGAGAGGCTGGAGACGCGCATCAAGGACGTGGAAGACAAATGGGCGAAGTCCAAAAGGATCAACCAACAGAGGAAGGAGAAGATTGAATCATTGGAGAAGCGTCTGGAGAGCAGTTCAGCAGGGGATGTCAAGAGCGGCAGCAGCTCGAACAAACGGCTGGAGGATCTTGTCGCTCAGCAGAAGACAACCATTAAGGACTTGAAGGAAAAGTTAGAAAAGAAAGATGACTTAGTCGGCAGTAATGAGTTGGAGCGAGTTACCAAGGATCGGGACACGATCCAAACCGAGCTGGACAATCTTCGCAAGACTTATAACTGGAAAGCTGACAACTGGATCAAGGAGAAGCTGGAGATCCAGAAGCAGATGCGGGAGCTCAAGGACTCCTTCCGCCAGACCGCCGGGGAGGGATGGGAAGTGGAGCGTGAGCGATTCAAGCACATCCTGGAGGACCGCGACAGTCAGGTAGGACAAGGTGTTCAAACACCGTACATTGCGTGTACGCGACGACAAGCGTTGCGCGCTGCAATAGCCTCGTCCAGGTTATCCTTTTCGGGATTGCCCGGTCGTCGGGAGACCAGCTCCTCGGCGACAACCACAGAGGCTAAAGAGCACGATTGCTGTGTCAAACTTTGTTCACTGAAGCTCTGTCAATTCTCAAAGGATCTTGACATTTTTAGAATTTTCTCCTCACGCCCTCGGCAACTTTCCTGTTTTGCCCAACTGTCCCTTGTCTCTTCCATGCAAAATCCTCTACCCCTTGTAATTTTGTTGCAACACCCTTTTCCATGCTATTCCTTCTCGCCCCTGCACCTCTTAAACGCCTTGTATAATATGTCCATGGGGAAATATTCTTGCCTGTACGCGCACATGATCACCACCATTACCACTGTTTTGCAGATAATGCAACTAAAGATCGAGGCCGACGTGGCGCGGAGTCAGCTGTCCAACTTGCGCAAGGAGGCTGACGACCTCAAAGTCAAGGTCCTGGACTACGAGCGCATGTCCAAGTTTCAAAAGGTGGTCTCCAGTGACTCCGACTCAGACCACTATCGACGAGAGATCGAAGAACTGCAGGGGAAGTTGGCTGCTGAGGAGAAGGCCAACAAGGCTGCCGCCAACCTCATGAAGCTCAAGTTCGACAACAGAGCTGAACGCATTAGCGAGGAGATGAGGGCGCTGAAAGAACTCAACAAGCAGTACAGACACGAGCGAGACTCGTATAAGGCTATGATCGAGAGCCTGCAAAAGGCCCGAAAGGACAAAACTACCGATGAAGACCACGAAACCACGGCCAGTCTGAGGTACAAAGTGCAGCAGTTGGAGGACGAGGTGGCCGAAGCAAAGCTGGAGGCTTCCCGCGTCAACGCGGACACGCTGGCGGAGAAGACCAACTTCGAGATCCAGATTGCGGAGCTCAGGTCCAAGATCAACCAGCTGGAAGAGGAGGCTCTGATCGAGAGTGGCCGCGCCAGGATCGCAGGGTCGCGCACCAAGATGGAGCTGGCGTGGCAGAAGGAGCGCGAAAGCCAGAAGAAGTTGATCGCGGAGTTGAACACGATGGCTCGAGACCTAAAGGCGACTCTCTTCGAGGTGGAGAAGGAGCGCGACCGGCACAAGGCAGAAGCGCGGAGGAAGATGGACTCGGTGAAGGCCTCATTCGACAGCGAGCAGCAAGACATGCGCAAGCAGATAAACGATCTGCAGTACGACCTCTTGGAGTTGCGGGACGCGCATGCCAAGCTTAGAGCCACCAACGAGAAACTCCGGAGAGAGCGGGAAAAGCAAGAGAGGGACAGAGAAGACCTCAAGGCTTTCGTAAGTCACTCTGGGCCATCGTCACACACTTTTGGCATTGGCCTACATTTAAGCTTCATAGTGTCTTCAAAAGGCATCTGCTGGAATTTTTTCATTTTCTTTGACTTACCTTTTCAGGTATTGGACAAATCGCGATTTGAACATGACGAGGAGAAGAAGATCACCCGCTTCTTGTCCGAGTACAGCAAATTTCAGGAGGTGGTGAACTCGTGCCTCTCCCAGGATCCGGTAGCTCGCGCCAAACTAACGGCGCCGCTGAAGGAGCTCTCGGAGACCAAGGAGGAGTTGGAACAGATTCGCCGCCTGGCAGAAGAGGAGCGGACGGCCAAAAGGGCACAGTTCCTTCGGAGATGTGGATCTGCAGATCCTTCCTTGGTCAGGAGTGGATCACTCAACCGGCGGCAGGTGTACAGGAAGACCGTGGAGTCCTCGGATCCGGCCCTGCTGTGGCGCTCGCAGGTAGTGTTGCACCCGTTACTATTTTCGCCACCTGCGTCTGTAGCCATGGGTACAAAACAGGGCTGTCATGGTTATCCTGATCCATATTCCTAATCCTGGGTAATGACCCTGACTGCCAGTGGGTGTGCGGCTACCCTGAACTTTCCGCTAGCTCTGTACTACGTACGTGCATGTAGGGATGAAGCCCATTTTGCTATTCATCCAGTCGGGCAAAGACCTCACTTAACTGTGAATCCTACTGGCAGGACTCGACCTGCAGCAGCATCAGCAGCAGCGTGTCAATCCCCCTGCCCGTGCCCGTGCGGACGCACAGCAGCTCGGCTGAGAGCAGCGGCTACTCGAGCGACGCCTACACGATCCGGAGGTTGGAGAGAGACGCATCCATGGACCGCATGTCCACGGGAAGCAGAGAGAGCACCAGATCCACCCAGAGCGAGTGGGTGGGCGACAGAAAGAAGAAGGCCGGCCTGATCGGCAAATTGAGGAAGCTGACGCGGGGTCTCAGCGCGGAGAGGGAGTTCGGCTCCGGCTCCGACATCAGCGTGACCTCTATGGGCAGGGGCGGCACCAGAGTGGCCAGAGAGGGCAGCGCCGAGGCCAACAAGCCCTTCGACAAGTATTTCCAAGAGGGAGGCAGTGGCAGCAGGCGCAGCAGCAGGCGAAAGTGAGAAGACTTTTCAACTTGCTACGCATAAGAGAACGCGACATTTCATTATTAGTTCCTTTATATTTTGTAGCTTGCTTGTTTAAGTAAATGCACTTGCTTATTCTCTGATGACTTATTCGGACCACGCACGCTGACCGTGACACAGAAGGAATCTTTTTTTCACGTCTGTCTACCTTGACAGCGACAACTTTCTTCTCCCAGCTGATGCATCCAAATGATGACAACTTTGCTGTACAAACCTTTAGCCCTCAGCTATGTGATTGCATGTGGCCAATAAAACTATATGTATTGCCGGCCCTGTTATAGCATTATATTTTCTTCACTTTCTACTAAGGTGAATTGACGTGTCCGAGGCCTAAGATAGTCTAAGGGAGGGCGGAAGCTCCCGAGGACAATGTAAGGCCGAGGACAGGTGCAAACCTTAGTCAAAGTGAGGAGAACATTGTGCACTTTAGGCCCGTTTAAGGGCCGTTTTCTAATGTGCGTACTTATTTACTACGAGTCAAATATCGCTCTTGTTTCTTTAAATGTCAAGTCATTGTCAGCTGTTGCAAGAGGGAGTGGTGCGTAAGTGTCGTGCACAAACCACTTCATTCGTGTTTGGCGAAAATATAGTATATTTTTCCGCGTTTTGGCAAAAATAAGTGGGTTCATATTTCCGACGAGTAGCAAATAATGTAGGAAAGTAAAGGAAACAAGGACGATCAAAGATATAGCGTTGGTTTTATCCTAACAGTTATTCACGGTTTTCCGTCCGTTAACATCAGAAGGCTAGACTTTGTTCAATCTCTCTGCGTGGTATATTTGTCGTAAGATTTAACTTGAATCCATAGTGGATTATCCACTAGTTAAATGGAAAGAAGAATTTTTCGGTCCTCTGTCTGCCTTCAAAGACACAGAACCTAAGGATATTAGGTCAACATTCTGAATTCGATCTGCTTTGTTGCTTTCTACTGTAATTGCAGCACTGCGGTCAAATGAGATTGAAAAGAAAGCGTGATTAGTTTTGCCTTCTAAATCTGAACACCTCGTTATGAACTGAACATATGTAGTAAAACTATGATGCAGGAGAAGGGGGAAAAACACTTGACGACATCTCAACCATTTGACGTCAGGTAAATGTTTTTCACTCAACAGCTTTACTTCCTAGAGCAAAATCCTTCAATTTCAGAGCAAAAACTGCAGTTTCGTAGTCACAACAGTTTGATTTTGATCTCACCTTGAAATCACCAACTTTGTTGGCTCCTAACTCCGCGACCACAAGCACTTCTGCACAACCACCCAGTCAGTCCCAGACACCAGAGATCATTTCAGCCAAACAACTTGCGGTATTACTTTGACCTTCCCAAAAGGCTCACTTTTTTGAAACAGAGGGAGTGGACATTGCTTGGTCAATGGAATCTGTAGAAGATCTGTTGCCTTCTACAGCTAAAGTGTACTGCAGCTAAAGTGACTTCTGAGTAATCATATTCACTATTGAACTATTGCTTGTGCCCGCATACGGTATGTGTGAAAATGAGCCTTAATAACAGCCAATGCGATAGCAACACTTGTTGACTGCAATATCAATGTAGCTTTTCTCTTGTGGCAATGCTGAATCATGAAACAAAAGAAGAAAAACATGATCAAAAAGAAGGAGGTGAAGATCTCTAGGCCATGGCACTGACTTACTAATACACAGAGACCCCCCAGTCTGGCAGCGCCAGGATCCCTGACCAGCAGCTGGGAGACAGAATGACAGCTCTGGTGGTATTGTTGGACTCTAAGCCATCTAATCTAGGTGAAATACGAGATTCTATTTTCAGTGACCAATGATCGTTCATCTCCACCAACTTAGGGCGCTGTGATGCTGCCTCCCAGTTGCTGATCGGGAATCCAAAAATGGCTTTGCCAAGCTAAGGGTCTGGGTATAGTACAAAGTATTCAACTGGATAGTGAATGTCTCATTCTTCATCCGTTTCAGCTTCTCCCGGAGTTGTGTTCAAGTTCAAGTTTGTTTTGACTCAGCTTGAATTGTGTGAATGATTTGCTCTTATTATGGCGTGGTGAGCTCAGGTTACTCTCAATCCTGAGGATAATAGAATTAAAGTATTTAGTAGAGGCAATTTAAAGGGATTCAAAGGAGAAACGCCCATAGGGGGCCAGGCTCCTCCCAGTTCAATCGCAGGGGCTAGGCGTCAGTGGAAAAAAGCTTAAAAAAAGGAGGAAAAGAATAAAACTTCTAAAAACAATGAATAAAATGATTCCGCAGCGTAGGCCAACTTCTACCAGGAGAGAGTGTTTGCCTTGAAATCTGCCCTCGTGACTTACGTCTGCTCATCATTGAGTAGCTACAATTAAGGTAAGGAGTATCCCCATAAATATGAGTTTTATTGATTGTTCATGTTGTTAAAAAGTGTATAAAACTGCAGCCGAAACTTGTCCTGATTTGTCTGATTTACAGTTGGAAATACACGCTGAAAAACGTATTTGAGAACCATGGAAAGTAAGGATTATTTTCTCAACCCAACTGGAACGCACTAACAGATTTACAGAGTATAATCTCCGTCAGCGACACGATCATTCAAACAAGCTCTATTCTTACATCAAGTAGACACGGCAGGACGCCCTCATAAGGGCTGAATCAATTATTAAGATGTATAAAACATCTTTAAGTTCCTGGCTCAAAGTACAAAATTGCATTTTTGATTCATAAGACTTGAACAAGCCATTGATACAGGGCTGCTTCTGTTCACCATCATGTGTACAGGATACAAGTTTAACCAGATTGAGAGCAAGAAGACTGGGCTCAAGGCTGCGGTCCATATTGTAGCACCTGGATATTTGCACTCGGAGCTGCCCCAATTTCCTTGAGGAATGATTGGACCCCGATGTTTGGTGATTCGAACCAACTCGAGTCATTTGTCACATCCGTCAGGGTCAACTCGTGTCAAATTTCCCTCCTGCAAAATCCGAGATGAGTTAGAGAAGTGATCGGAGAGTGCATATCAGAGTCATTTTTGTGGGTGCGAGTTTGCTGTGCTTCAAACTGAAGTGTCCGTTGCTCCAAACTCTTACTGTTTGTGTCCCGAATAAGTTACTCTCGCTCCGAATCAGTTGCTTCTCTTCCAGGTCGCTTTTGCTCCTAATTTTGACTTTTGCTTGATATCGGCTACTTGAGCTCAATTCCTGTCTGACGATGTCTCTGAAATGCTCCTTTCTTGATGATGTGAAAGCCAAAGCTAAGTGAAACTGAGTTCAGTCTAACCTCAGCTCAGCTTGGTAGCTCAAGCTGCAAAAATTCAGCTTGTGCACATCTTAACGTTACGCTGCCATAAATGAGTTAAATTTTTCGGCTGCTAATAGAACGTTGATCCGCGTTAAAGCGAAGTTGAAATCTGTCGAAAATATGGTTCGAACAAGTTACAGCAACATGATGAAAATGAGCGAGCTTGTAAAGAGTTCAAGGCGGAGGATAGAGACGAGAGTGATGAGCCATCAGTGCAGGTCGGTAGGTCCTCGCACTGCCCATAGCGCTAGAGAAGGTATGTGCATAGTTGTGTGCATGGCTGTGCGGGCAGAGTTGGCTGAGTGGATCCCGACTGTTGTCAAACATGCCAATAAAGTTTTATTGTCCTCAAAATTAGAAAATATTACTTTATTGCCGTATTTTGTTGTTGGGCGGCGATGAAGTGGTTTCATGTTTTCGGCCTATAGGTAAAGAGCAGCGACAGTAAAGAAAGTATCACTGACGTTAAGTACCACGCAGTTACTAAGTCAGGAGAAGTTCTGAATCAGCTGACATTTTCAAGGACTTTAAGAATTCTCAACGTTTCCTCCCCATATTGCACAAAATCTAGAATCGCGTTTGCCACCTAAACTCCTAATCTAATCTTTCCTCTTCTTGCAAGTTTTATTCGTACTATAATTAATCGTACAAGTGTTCTTCTAGTCGAAGAAAACCTGCAAAATATTGGTGTCTTCTCTTCATCTACGAGAATTCTTGCCAAACCTTTCGACAAAAGTTGGAAAAGATGGAAGTCGTCGTCAAACTGTGGGTCTGCTTTTTCTAGATGACAACTCTATATGGTTCTTCTGTTACGGCTTCTTCGGTGGTTGAATCGGCCACCACAGTCATCTCCCGCTTGGAGAGGTCGAGGTTGCCATCCCCGTCGCGCTGGAACGAGTGTGGGTGGGATTTTGACGTAAAATGAGTAGACCTGACACTTTGATCCAATGTTGAGTACTGAGGTTCAATGTTGTGCCAGCCCATTTTGGTATTGCAGTGCTCAAAAGACAGCATGGTCAAGACGGAGGCATGCCCGAGAGGCTGGAGTTTTGGCTTTTTGAGCGGGTGAAAGTTGATGAAAATGGGTGAAAATTTTCTGGGCCCCTCACGTCCCCGAGGCCCACAATGCCAAGGGGTGAACCAACCACCTTGCAAGGTACTGACTCGTTCCTCCAAACCAGGAACGCGTTCCGTTCCTCAAGTCTCGAGCCTCTAGTCGTTCCGTTCCTGTTCCTGTTCCTCAGAAACGGGGCTGTTCCCGTTCCCCAGAAACGGGGCTGTTCCCGTTCCCGTTCCTTTTCTTAGGGGTCGTGTCCTTACTGATTGTCAGCTGGAGGCTACAGAAATTTTCTCAGCCTTTGTTTTGCCGCGCTTTCTTCCCCTTTAGTGCTGTGACAGCTCCAGCTCTGGAGTTGACTTGAGTCTACATTGTATAATAGGTGAAATGTGTGGTCCAAACCCACATAATTCATTGGACATAACAGGGATATCTCTATTCCAAATAGTACTTCAGTTGACTATGCAGTGCAATTTGGCTTGGGAGTCCACAGTCTCTCCTCGTTTTGTTCCTTTTTGTGCTTCAGCGAACATTTGCAGCCTCTCATTGCGAACATCATTGTCTGGCACGCTTTTGTTCTACCTAGAATTGAGGAGCCCAGAAAAATGTCATCAACCATATCCCTCTTTTGAGCTTCAATTCCTGCTCTGTAGTATCAAAATGGGCAGTCAGATCGTTGAACTTCTCTACTCAACAACCCACCTGACATGCCCATTCTGCACTAGAGGCTGTGATTGTAGCTGATTTCACCCCCACGGAAGTTACTTGCGGCAAGAACTGTCGGCAATGAAGATCAAGCTCTGTAACACAAAAGCGGCAGCGAGACCAAGGATAAGATCGTGAGCACCCGCTACAACACAGCTAGAGCAAGACTGGGAAAAACTAGAACCCGTCCAAGTCTCCCTTCAGTCTGTGGACTACATGTCCATAAAATGTTGATCAAGATTGCACTTATTGTACTTTGTGGAGAGACTTGACTGTGCTTTGTACGACTTGGCGTAAATAACTGGCGTAGTTGAGTGTCATCATTTCATGATTATATATCACACCCTTCCACTTTAGATGACACAGGAGACAACCTTGCTGACGAAGACCATGTCCACCACGGCGGGCACGTGAATCGTCACCACCAGCACCTCCACACGATGAGATGAATCCTTCGAATGAAGACACTGGGACTTTTTTACTGCGTAAATCACATCAGCAGCCGTGCATACCTGCAGCTTTCGTCTTCGCCTACACAGTTGGAGGCGTCAAAAAAAAACACCAAAGACTTTGCATAACATTAAGATGTTCAAACACACGTCACCTTATGTAATTGATGAGTTAAATAAGATTAGTTCTAGAATGAATGTCTTTCAGCAAATAACGTGACATGGGTTCGTATCCCTTGACTCGTGGAATATTATCAATATTTGAAACAAACAGATATGCCAAAAAACGTCCAGCACACATGACACATAATAATTAATGTTGCATGTGCAGGCATAGTTTCGGTGTGAAAAGTGTGCACAGAACGGAGGCAAACTAAAAGTAAAGAGGATGCGGAGAGAACACAAATTTGACATGCACTTCAACATTATACAACACGCCCTCACTATAGGGCGAGGGACTGAAAGTCAGCCATATTTGTGATAGAAAAAGATGTACAAAGATAAACACGAAGAAATCTTTGCAAAGCACAACACCGGTCAAATTGCTGCGCCCTTAAGTTGGTCCCTAGACATTGGTGTGAGTGCCCCAAAAAGCCCTTTTTCCCCCGTTGCTGCTTAGTTGCTCTTTGGGCTGGGTAAATTCCCCCACCCCCCTGAAAGGGAACCTCCGGGAGTGTCTTCGTGGGCGCCAATTTCCACACACATACAGGGAGTCCCCCTCAGACAAGGACTGGGGCGTCTCAAAGGCCCCGGCAGTTCTGTTTGCTCAGGATGTTATAGTCAAACCCGAAAATCGGTCAATACGCTTATAGACTAGTCAAAATGCACAGTGACCCGGGATCCACTCAGTCTTCACCAATGTACATAGAGGTGTCTTTGCGAGTACTGATTGGATCTCGGGTCACTATGCATTTTGACTAGTCTATAGAGATGCTGACTGGATCCTTGATCACAAACTTACTGAAGTATTGACTGATCGATTGTTTGGTCTGTGACGCTATTAAACATTGCTGAAGTCTTCCGCTGGGGGCGCGATTTATCTTAAGCGCAGTAATGGAGCATGGTGGCACAGAAATGTATGTACTATACCTGTGTTGTACTTGTACAGTATGTGTAGACGTCGCATGCGTTAAATAAGTTTTTTACTCCTCGACCCGCGAAACACACGCTCGTCGAGACAAAAGACAATATTTGTTCTGCTCGAGCCAAATGCCAATGTCTTTGTGTGCGAAGGCTCCTTTTTGCGTGAGTTTGACAGGAGCTTAAGATGACTTTGACGTTAATGAGATATTTACCACTGTTCTGCCAAATAAAAGCTACTGAACACGTACCAACGAAGGAGAATCATCGATCATTCGATGCTGCAAAAAAGTATAACGTCTAAGGACTTTTTAATGTGTAATGTGTGCGTACAACCTGAAAGTGGACCCATCATCAGTTCATACAGTAGAACCCCAATGGGTGATGTTTTCTTATTCTTTCTAATCGCACTCGAACCCATGATGCTTGTTAATATCCGTGCTACGAGGATTGGCCAGCAAAGAGTCCAAACAAGTTTTGGCGGGAAATTCAATTTTGTTGCATAGGAGATGCTCATATCTATTTAGCAAAGCCACAGACTTAGTAGTTACACCCAGCCCTCCAGCCTGGCAGAGCCATCTATTGGATCCCTGATAGGACAGCTTGAGGGGAGAGAGGAGAAGGAGGGGTGAGCAATAGGGATGCATGCAAGTAGTCCGTGGTAGAGATGAGCAGTCCTCTGTTATTGATGGTGGAAAATTCTAAAGTACCTGGATTTGAAAACTCAGACCCCCAACATCACTACTCAAGCTGTCCTTCTGCCTCCAAACTGCCTATCAGGGATCCAATAGATGGCTCTGACAGGCTGGACATCTGGGTGTAACTACTAAGTCTGTGGCAAAGCTGAATTTTCTGCCAAAGCGTACGCCAACGCTTGGCTGGCCGACCCTGCAGAGACAGGGGGAGAAATGCTGAACGTCAGCTGCTTCATAGCATAGAATGGAGCAGAAGCAGTATCCATATGTACTCCAAAAAGGGAACCGACACCTAAGTCTGTTTAGCACTGGTTAACACCGCAGCAGGAAGGTGATTTCAGGCTGCTTGGAAGCATTTATGTTCATCAAGTGTCAAGCAAGGATGAGCAGGGGTCCGAGGATTTCTATTGACCAGATGGGGCGTATTTTGAGCACTGCCAGAATAACAGAAACCTCTGGGTGCACATTTGACCAACCACTATTTGTTAGGTTATAAATCCTTGTTAAAGGTTAAAAACTCACTTAAAATCAGTACCTTGGCACCTAGAGAGGTGGAAACCAATCAAAATTGTGTCATTCTTACTGGCGAGAGCAAGTCTGATTGCAAATTTTACTCACCACTATT
>JAAUXU010017040.1_pt1 | contig 16142 bp, 11 predicted proteins | sample 7278151 | NCBI WGS metagenome assembly JAAUXU01 (sample SAMN14350113, study PRJNA611818) | marine sediment metagenome | isolation source: surface marine sediment (1.8m) | place: French Polynesia: Moorea | collected 2018-08 | reverse complement strand
AATATTCTAAAATTTAGAGAGTGCGGGCAATGTAACGGCGTGGGCCGGCTACCATGCATGTTCTGCCGGGGCACACAGCATGTCTTCTGCCCCGGCAGTTCATGCAGGTGGGGCGGGCACTACCGCCAGACTCCCGAGGAGAGGAGGAAGTGCACCTCTCATCCATGCATCTGCGCGGGTGGAGGTGCCCTCATCAGGCAAATCTGCCGGGCCTGCGGTGGCCAAGGGAAGATCTTTGAGTGTCGTAACGGCCACTAGTTTTCATCTCAATATACGCGGAAATATACCGTTTCCGAAATAATACGTCAGCTAAGCTCCGACTTCTCCTTCTTTTCTGCGGCGAATGCAGGTAATAATATTGTCGCTTTTCTTAATAGTAATATTTTTGTCAGAAGCAGGAACTGAAAGAAAGAGGGGTTCCTTTCGGAAGCAATTTTTTTTGCTTATCGGCAATAGCAGAAAGGGTTTAGACTTTAGAGTTTTTCAGACTCATAACGCAATATTTTCAAACCGCTTTTAAAAAAGGTCGGCGCTGGAGTTCTCCGGTTGGAAATTCCTTTATTTTTTTATTGTTTTCAGTCATGTGTATGACAAAGTGCTCCGAATTGCGTCTCCAAATCTCGTTTTGTGGTCATTGTGGTAATTTTCTTGTTTGATTCTTCTTTTCAAAGTCTACCTACTGTCCCCCTTCCTGCCCATCTTCGTCCTCATCGTCATCAATCTCTTTTCACATTTCGATTTCTTTTTTCTTTCTTCTTTTTGTGCTTATATCCATCATTCGGGGCGAATCATGGCCTTCGCGTCCGCCTCCAGTTGTACAATCAGTTTCCTCATCATCTTCCGTGCAAGTGCTGGCCATTCGGCGTTGTCGGTGGTAGTCTGGTCGGAGGAGTCAGTGCCGGGAAAGTCGGTAACGTTGTTGCAGAACACGTTCAGGTGGTGGTGGTGGTGGTGGTGGTGCTGCTGGACCAACACCACTTTCCCTTCGCCTGCTTCATTAATTGCCTGTTGAAGGGCGGGGTCGATACCTCGGCCTTTCCCAAGTGCTTCGGGCGTTGGTGAGGCAACCAAGGACTGGACCAGGATCGACAGAAGGATGTAGATCTTCATTTTGCTGTCTTGTTTTACGGAGAGAAAATGTTTTTCCGTTCCCTGTTCGTCCCGCCATTTATATACTGTGTGGGTCTGGGCGGGGCAAACGGCAGACGGAGGGGGTGGGATTGGTAGGTAACGAGTGCGGTTTTTCTTCCTCTTTAAACTAAACGGCATTTCGCTTAGCGAAATGCCGTTTAGTATGGTCCTCCTTTTGTGCGCGTCTTCCTCTACCTTTTCCCCCTTCCTTCCGTCAGTCCACTGGACAGCGAGGAAGCATGATGTGGGCGGTGGGATTTTTGCTTCTTTCTCTGGCTTGCACTGCTTCCGTGGGCTCCCCGATCTCTTTAACCTCCGCTGAAATACCAATGTCCACGGACGCGGGGAGAGGCAAGTTAATTTTCTCGTAAAATATTTCAGTTTTTGTTGTTAATATTATTCTTAATTACACAGGCTCATGGCTGAGGCTATTGTTGACTTCCTGCTTCAGCCAGACGACAACGGAGAAGCCGCCGCCATCCGAGACTTTCATCTTCACCACGGACGTAGGCTTCAATCCCTTCCGGGACATCCCTTTCCTGGCCGCCGACAACCTGGACGCCGCCGACAACCTGGACGCCGACAACCTGGACGCCGACAACCTGGACGCCGACAACCTGGACGAGAAGGGCCCCACCCCGCAGGAGGACTCGGTGAAGAACTTAGAGAAGATCAAAATGACAAATTCATCGGCAGCCCCCCTCCGTCAAAAAAGAGCGGCCGCCATCCTTGCTCCCATTCTGCTCATCCTCAAAAAGTACAAGAAGAAAGATGTCATCGCAATGACATAGATTAACTTTGCAATACCTCAATTCGCTCGACACGCTTGGATTGTAATGTCTAAACTTACCTTATTCATCGTCAAAGTACAAATACAGGGTAAACATGAACATTATTGAACACCACAATCGCAATTTAATGCTTGACAGTAACTTTTTATGCATCCTTTCGCATTCTTTTCTCGCTACGCATGAACAAATCGACAATGGTACTTTTTTTGAAGAATCAAACCTTTTTATTCACCAATTTACATCATTCAATTCGCTCATGACACGACACGCTTGGATTGTATTGTGTTTGTTACTCATGTTCCCCGTCGACCTCGTTCCACACGATGTTGTCGCTGTCCCCGGGAACGGTTCCTTCGGCGGCGGCTTCATATCGCGCCTCCATGTGAGGGCCTTCCACCCACCCCTCGGCGTCTGCCACCCGCTTTCCTACGAAATCGTCCGTTAGGAAGTCTGGTCTGTTCACCGACGTTCGGATGTTGACGGACCCGTCTTGGCCAATTGCGTAGATGTGGGTGTGCTGTTGGAAAGGTGATTAAAAAGGGAAACCCAGGTTAAGAGTTATGTTTAAGGTGAAAGATTTAACTTACATTGTGTTGGTGGATGTGGGTGTGATTGTGCTCCGCCCTGGTGATGTGGAGGCCCACGTTGTTGGGGTCTCCTCCTCGGGCGGAGATCTCCCCGTTGGCACCCAGATGGTAGACGCGCGGGGGATGAGGGGGGGGGCGGGGCTTACAGCCCCCCACAATTGCAGCCACTAGAAGGAGGCTGCAGCCGACGGCGGCAACCAAGCCTGCGTTTGTCATTTTTTTCCTCGTCTGTCCTCTTCCAGAGTACTTTCTAGACAGACTGACCTTCTTTTTGGGTGGGGACGTCAGAGGAAGCGTCGATGGATTGATGGAGGGATGGAGGGACGGAGGGACGGAGGGACGGAGGGACGGAGGGACGGAGGGACGGAGGGAGTGGGAGGGGGTGCTTTTTCTTCCTTCCTCCGCCCCCGCCCTCGCCCGCTTCCCCCGTACCTCCCCCGCTTTCACTCTTTATACTTTATTCGCCGCTGCCCCTGTGGGAAAAGGAGAACGTTGTTACTTTTGCATTTGAGCCCTGTCGCCTGTCCGTAGCAATCAGCAATGTTTCATTTCCCCGTCTTTGTTGCCTTTCTTTTCCTTTCCTCCTGCACAGGACTTGAAAGAAATCAAGCAACAGTAAATGGCACTTCGAGCCTCTATGCTGATCTCTGCCAAATATCCTATGACGAGTACTTGCAGTCATTAGCCCAATGCAGGCGAGCACGTGCGAAATGTTCCCCGCAACATCCAATCAATCCTCACAAGTCTGTCTGCCAGGTCGGAAACGAAATCGTTTCCGTCTACGTGGACACTTTCGGTGGCAACGGAGTGAGTAACGCCACTTGTCTTGTTCATTGTCGCCGTTCATTTAGACTACCGAAAATTCTGTGCAGGTGCCCTGCAGTGTAGCAGTGGAGACCAAAGCCCTGGTGAGGACCGCAAACGAGCACCTGAAGGTGGTGATCACCGTCCTGGAGAAGCTTTGCAGCCGCATACTTCAGTAACCGCCGTCGCCCGCCGAGAAGAATAGTTCCATTTTTAATTCGAAAATCAAATAGTTTTATTTTTCGCCCCTTTTAATTAGGGAAATTAAGCGTTTGATGAATAAAGTAAGGTAAAGTTTCAAGAAAAGGATGTCGTCCTTGGAGTGCTTGCCGGACTTGATTATTTGGGAAATCTTTTCGAAGATGGGCTACCAAGATCTGGTTTCCTTGTCGAAGACGTCTTTGGCCATGAACGCCAGGGTTGAAAGTTTCCTTTGCTCCAACTCCGCGGCAAAGAAGCGAGAGGCAGCGGAATGGGTTGAAAAGGGATTTCCTGATTCTCTTCCGCTGGTTGAACTTCCCTGGACAGCAGACCTGACGCAGCAGGAGTCTCTGGAGCTGAACGACGCCGTGCGGGACCGGATGATGAAGGCGGAGGAGGTCCTCCAAACCGAGCCTGGCAAGATTTGCCCTTTTTACGCTCACCCAGTACCAAAGGTTGAAAATGGTTTTCGTCCGTTCTCCAGGAGTATCCGCCGTGGAGCTGCGTATCTGTATGGCCTGGGAGTCCGAAGTGAAAAGGAGGGCCTTTTTGCATTCTGCGTCCGGGGAGACAACTACCAGGCCTTGTGGGTTGAAAAGATAAGCGACAAAGTGCCAGATCAGTATGCGACTCGTGCAGTCAAAGGATACTTCTTCATTGGCTTCTACTTTCCGAGGTTCGACGGAGTTTCCAATGAAGTGCCCCTCCAGATCGCGGTGGTGAGAAACGGCAAAGTTACTCACAGGAACGGCGGACTAATGGTTGGCATAAATGCGGCCGTGTACTTTGGGATTCGGCGGGGGAAACTGGAGGTGCTTGAGTCGGACAACTACCAAGCTGTCATATCAAGGATCCCACTTCACAACTTCAACCAGATCGCCGTCAACCGGAAGACCGTCATCGAGCGCTCCAACAAGCCGCACAGGGCGATCTTCTTCGCCGGCAACTATCTCGTAACGGTGCAGGAAAGCTTCGCCTTCCACCCTGTGAAGTCCAAATTTATCGGCAAGGTCATAATTCGCGACAGATATACCTGTCAGGTAGAAAGGGTTGATAGGTTTGACAACAAGAAGTACAGTTACTTGGGAATTTCAAGTGACGGAATAATAATCCTCGAGAGCAGGAAATTTCTCCCCTTCCCTAAGCCCAGGATAATTTCCCTGATGGCGCCGCTCAACGTCCGCTACATGAGGAGGCTTATGTACACGGCAGAAGAGAAAAACTGTTGATATGGTTGATATGTATTGTCTGATTTTAGGATTGATTGGTTGGTGCATCGAAATTTGTAGTTTGGTGTCTGAAATAACATTCTTTCCTTAATTGTTACTGACGTCTGATTGGTTGAAACATTAAACATGCAGTTGTGCCTTACGTTTATATACATCCTCTTCATTCGTTGGCTGTCGGCTGCCGCCGCTATTTTTAAAGCTTGGTAGGGGAGGGGACTATGGTTTTCTCGGATTGCGGTTTGCGGCGGTTTCTTACAATTAGTGGCGGACACTTTTTGCTCTTCTTCTGTTTTCTTGATTTTGTTTTTTTTGCGGGCAAGTTCTATTCTTCATGCCTTCAGATTTGAATCATCTTCTTCAGCTCTAGCTCGTCGGCCTCGGCGTTGTTGTCTGCCAGTGCGAGCTGGTCACACTTGCGCTCCAGGTGCTGATGGCGCCTGGTGTCCCTGTAGAACTTGAAGGCGGGATATGCCATCATTGCAGCGGCGGAGACCGTGACGGCGAGGATGGCCGCGACGAGCCCGAAGATGAGCTTCAGGTTCCACACCTCCTCGGAGATGGCCGCCTTAGTTTTGTTCATCTGGATCACTCGAGGCTCGGTGCCCCGGACGGCCTGTTGTGCATGTAAATGTAATTTTAATTTATTTACGGTACATTTGATCGAGAATTGGAGTTTTGAACTGTTCTCACCATGTCTTGTTTTTCAATGGCGGAGAGGAGGTCGGGAACCATGCTGAAGTTGTACGAAAGGCCCGGGGAGTCGATCTCACCGGCGTCCCCTGCGTGGAACTTGGCGGGGGGACCGAACAGGACGAAATCGTCGAGATTTGCGGAACACCCAGGTGGGACCTCCACCTGGGCGTTCCCTCTAACGGGAATCTGTCTCACTGGCTCCAAGGGACATTTGAGCTGAGGGGAACGGAGAGGGGAAAAAGTTAAACAATTAAAGGTGACAGCACTACTTTGTTGAACGCACCGTCGCCACTCGGTCCTGCACATTTTGGATGGCGAATTTGCCCCCGTAGAGCCACTGCACACTCGCCTTATTTGTAGCTGCTCGGCGGATCGTGCAGTAATGGGCGGCTTGTTCTCCCCGCCTCTTCATCAAGGCGTACAGGCACCTAGCCTATGGCAGGAATATTTATTGCCCGTTCATTGAAAAAAAAAAACTTGCAAATGAAACAACCCGAGAAAACTTACATCATCTACGTCTCCTTCGAGGTCTTCTGCTAGTCCATGGTCCCGGTAGAGGAAGTGGGCGTGCTCGCAAATCCTCACACGAGAGGAGGCCATTTTGCATTTGTCAAACTCGTTCTTTGGTATGTGCGTGGGGGAAGATATCTTAGATAATGGCAAAAAAGGGGGGGAAAAGGAAAATAGAAACCTGTGTCATTGCCGTGTAGGCGTTGCTGTGTGAGCGTCCGATAAGCAGGTACTCCTGCAAGAGCGACAGAGCCATTTAAAAAAGAAAGATTACATCCTCTTTGAAAATTTTCCTTTACCTTGTCCACACTAATTGACCTTTGCTCCCCGTCAAAGGGGGCTGACACGCCTCGAAAATTTTGCACTCGAAAAATGTTTTTTTCTTCTACAAGTGGCACACCCATCTCTACGTGCATGTTCCCTGTGAAGGCCTCTACCCTAATTGTTACGTCGGCCACTCTGATGAGTTCGGACGGCTCCGTCACCAAGCTCAGCATACCTTTGGAAATTGAAAAATTAAAATCCATTGGTTTTTTTGGCTAGATAGCGTGTGTATACCATTGCTGGTAGCCATTTCAGCCACTCTTTCAAGACCCTCCTTTGTTGCTTTGCCGCGAATCATGCGTGGATGTATTTTTCCCTGGTAGGCTGCGTATGCAATTGTGCCCAACTGTTTTTCAAAGAGGAATAATGACGAGTAATTTGAATACCGAATTTGACAACCAAGAATAGTTAAATTACCTCGTTAAAGCTGTTTTCAAACAGTGTGACAGTGTCTTCGATCTCGTTGATGCTCACGTAATCCTCTAGTCTTTCGATATACTTCGCATTCTGGAGGATGGGGGAGGACGTGAGAATTAATGAACGAACCCGTAAATGAAAAGAAAAGGGGAAGACGTACCACTTGCGAGAGGTAGTCGGAATCGCTGTCCATCCTCTCTTGCGTGGTTGTGAGGTTTTCCTTTTAAAAGGAAAGGCTAATGCTAACTGGATTAACAGTACGAATTTCCTGGAAGAACTTACTTCTATTTCCGAGATTTTGTTGTTGAATGACTTCGTTAAATAGTAACTACCCGCCAATGCGGCGCCGTTGAGTGCCGTGTGGGCCGCGATTGTCTTCCAGTTAGCCTTAATGGTGGTAGCCAATTTCCCTCCCACGTTACCAACAGCAGCGCCAGCTTTTGATGCGGCGCTGCTTGCACTGGCGGCGAGACTGGTCATCTTTGGGGCGGCTTTACCAACTACGGCAGCTCCTGCCTTTGCTACCGGGGCGAAAATTCTCGTACCAAATCCCAAAATTGGCCCCAGGATGCTCGCTGCTCCTCTTTTCTTTCTGCCCGGCATTGGATCAGACGGAAGCATCTCATATGTTTCGCTTTCCCTCTGCAGCTCTAAATGGTATAGGGTTTTCTATTAGACAAGTTGTTTTCCAAAAAAAAATACTACATTATCTAACCTCGAGTGACGCTATGTGGCCTCCTTAGAGTAGATGTCACGGTTCCGTTGCTAGTTCTGTGCCAGTCGGAGGTATCGAAGCCTAAATAATTAAAAAAAACGTGCCAAAGTTGCGGACTATTTTTTTGAACCCCCTCCAGGGTAGTGCAGCCTATAAGCCTAACAGTTATTCCCCACGCCCCCAAACTCAAAGGAGTTGGAACATAATTACATAAACTTGCGGACTTACCCATGAAGTAGTGTAGGTCTTCGAAGTTGGCAATAGAAACTTCGAGTCTCTTTATTGCGGTGGCGACAGGAGTGAGGAAGCCACTTTCGCGCTGCTTGATATACTCAAGGAAGTGGAGAGCATTTCTGCAATGTAGTTTTTTTCCACCAATCAATAATAGTACGTGATGGAGTGAATGTCAGATAATTTCGGTTTTTTTGCAAATTTAAACGGATACGTTCGTTGCCCATTCCTACCTGTACGTATCGCCAGACTTCAGGATTCCTCTGATGGTTGCACTCTGACCGGACAGGGCGACATACCTGGATCGGACACATTTTCCATCAGTAAAAAAAGGATAAAACCATAAGCATGGATTGTAAACAGCATGCAATCGCCCTATGCACTCCTAGCACTCCGCCATTCCGATTACTGTCACATGGTATGACTCTGTCTTACCCGAGATCGGCGAATAGAACCTCGTTCAAGGGCTCAATTGCGCCTATTATGTCTGGCAGGTCGACGAAGCAAGTGAGGAACGCGGCCGCGAGTGCAAGGTCCAGAATCGTCAACTAGAGGTGAAATCGGAAGTTTTTTTAATTGTGCATTAGATGGGGGGGAAGGAAGCTATTTACAAATTCAAATTCAAATTTACAAATTCAATGAAAGGCATGAAAGATTTTACTGGTATACCTGCGGCTGCGCCTTCCTCTTCCTCTTGCGCCTGGCGCGCTTCAATTGGAGGAGCACTTCCCTCTTCTCCATTTCGGCAATTACCGTATGTCGGTGCTATTGTCGGCACTACGTACGAGCGCAAACTGACATTCCAAGAGAGTGCCCCCTCTCTTAAATAGCCTCCCCATTGCGCACCTTTGTGGACATGATGCCGCCCCCCTCCCCCCGCCGCCGGCCCCAACGCCGCTCGCAAGGTCGCATTTGTGGACATGATGCCGGCCGCGCAATCTTATTTCGCCTTTTTCCATACATGTATCGTTTATTGATGTCGATGTCAAACTTTTTGAATTACGTTGTAATGTTTGTTTCGTCTTTTTATTTTTTTGCCCGCTGTTGGATTCTTTCAAAGACAACTTCAATGGTACTGGTTCAATTTCCTATGGCCGACTTTTCGTCCCGTTCCTCCATCTTCTCGCCCATGTACTTGGAGACGCAGATCCTGCAATGTAGCAGCAGTAGACGAATCATCATTTCGGATTTCAAAACGGATGAAGACTTACAGCACGTTCACATTTGAACGAAGAGAGCGAAATGACTCCGGACATTTCGGGCCCACGGTCATATCGCAGATCTGTTCGGGGAGCCCGATGGGCACGGGCGGGAGTGTGTAGACAGCGGCGGGGAACATCCAGGGATGGGCGAGAAGCGTCTTATGCAGGAAATCTTCTTCGTTGGTCAAATATCTGCTGTCCGTACGGGCGATTCCGCAGACGTAACGGTGTATGCAGTCCTCCCTCTCCCACATTTGGAACTCTTCCGCACATGGGGCGGGGGCGGTTGTGGTTGTCGTTGCGGCGGCGGTGGTGGGAGTGGGGGTGGGGGTGGTGGTGGTGGTCTGTGGACGTCTTGACCTTGGTGACGACGACTTGCATGCGTCGCTGGTGACGCAAAGGGCGACGATGAGAGCAATCTTCAATTTGCGCATAGTTGGAGGGTATTCAACGGCGTTTTCCCCTCTTGCCTCCAACAATTCGACGGCGACTGACTACCTGTGGACGGGGGAAAAACAAAAAAAAAAGGTGGGTGAGCAATTAAGGTTAAAGGAAAGAACAAGGGAGAGGAGAAGCTACGGCTATACCGGACGGCCACGGCTGTTATTCCCCTTTCCGTGAAATCCGATTGGTACGCGAAGATTAAAAAATTGGCATGTCGTTGCTAGAGATTCTTCGCCGAAAGCCGTCTGGGAAGTCGTTCATTGGCGCTGGCAATTCCTGCAATTAGCGAAAAAACCAAAAGTCGTTGCGAAAGATTTTGGTGGGAAAAGTCGTGGGTACCGTTTTTTTGAAAATGTCCGTTGTTTACGGGCCGCTTCCACTCTGCAGGTGCAGGTATTTTTTCCTCCGTCAGTCTGCAGCGTGGCGTGGCGTGGTGATTGATCATTGACCGTCTGTCTGGCTGTCTGGCGACCGTTACCGCCGCCAAAAGCGGGAGGGGGCTTCGAAAACAACCCTCTCTCTCCATCTGCACTCTGCAGGGAAATTGGACGCCGGACGGTCACTTCGGATGTTTTTCTTTCCATCCTGTCTACCTGAACCCTTTGTCCTGTAATCCTACACGCCGCCCAGACAGGATCTGGGGAGGGATTGTAACCATCAATAACGCCAGGATGTTTTCGCAGTTTGTCGCAGCTGCTGTTTTTTTGGCCGTTAACCTATTAATAGAATGCCCATTGCCGTTTCTCATCGATCGTCAGGGTGGATTCGTCTTTTTGCGCTTCGCATTGGGAAAACAGAAAACAACTAAAAGTTAGGGATGTTTTGAAGCTTGTGGACTGGTTCTTTCCTCTCAATATAATGTTAAATTTATTACGCCACTATGATATTTCATACGGTGGAAAGTGGGCGTTAATTTTCAAAGAATTCAATGGAGGAGTATTTTTCTTCCGACAAGGCGCATGAAATACATCTCCGCTCCGTAACGCAAACTCCATGATACTCAGTTTCTTTCGTTGGTTGCATAGGAGAACACGCACAGAATAGTGGAATTCTCACGCTTTCTCCCCTGAAGGGGGTGAGGGGGCGGCGGGTCCAAAACCCAAACGGCAAGTACACATTTAATTCAAACCAAGGTTTAATGTAAACCTTACTTGCATCAGTTGCATGCATTGCTTTCCATTTCCCTGCATTTGTATTGGTATTGGTACTTAGTAGTATTCGATCTTAATTCGGGTTTGACAGTTCGTTTTTTTCTACATCGTCATCGTATCTTAAATGGGAAAGTTTGAAAAAATACGCGAACTTTTTTTTGGAGCCTCAGTGAAGAGGGGTGGGGGAATTTTTTAGCATGAAGAAAACATATTTCTTGTTGTTAGATATAAATGACTTTTTCAGTCATTTGCTAACAGTTGCAACTACTCAGTTTGATTGGAAGAAGAGACATGCACAATAAAAAAGGCCAAGAAAAGGGGGTATAGACTATAGAGTAGAATAGATCAAGGATTTTTTTGTGATGGGTACCCATTTTTCTGGTGCAGGGGAGGGGACTTGTTTTTGACCGGCCCTCAGTGTGCTCCTGAGTCATACTGGATTCTGAAATCTGTAATTAATTATTAATTATGACACGTTACGAGTTACGACTTTTAAGTTTTTACGTCGATCGATTTAGGAATTAGGAGGGAGGCCAGAGAGTCAGGACTCAGGAGAGGAGACTCACGCACCCTCGTAAAGAGACAGAGAAGAAAAGAGGTTGAAAGGTAAAACTTGAAATTGAAAATTTGACATAGGGATGGGTTCGAGCTGGGTTTCTGCGGGCTCGAGCTGGAATGAAATTTTTTTTTTAAAAAATGGAAATTTTTGGCTCGTGAACTTTGGTTTGAACTTTGAACTCCTTCGAACCTCAGAAACCCGATATAAAAACTCGAGTTTACGAACTCGAACAGTCGAACTAAGTTCGGACCCATGCCTACGTGAATTCTCAATTTCAATTATTGAAATTTCGAATTTTTTTTTAACTTTTCAAAGGTTGAAAAAAGGAGCAGCACATCACAGAACTTAGGTCAGGGTCAAGGTCAGGGACGCGGCCAGGACCAGGTCACCGGGCGCCTCTGCCAGACTGCCTCCCGGAGTCCCGGGCGGCCCCGGGATCTTGGTTGAGAAAGGTTGATACGGTTCGACTACCATGGCGGACTTCATCGACCTCAGCGGCGCCTCCATGCAGGAGGACAAGTTCTACATCCTGCTCATCGGCCTCCCGTACTACCTGACCGAGGGTGGGCTTCAGTTCCAGCTGGAGCTCTTGGACCCGTCGATATACGTGGGGCCGGAGAACATCTCGTTTCTGACCACTGACGAAAACCAGCGTTTCGGAGAGAAGAGCGGCGTCGCCCTCATCGGGCTCTGCAGCGAGGATCAGAGGAACAGGGCCGTCTCCAACTACAGCGGCCAGTACATCGGGTCTCGGTTCCTCACCGTCCGGAGCCTCACGAGGGAGGAGGTCGTCCAGGTCATTGGCAAGGAGGGGGACAGGCAGCGAGTCATGGGATTCCGGAGGCTGCTGGAGTTGGTCGGGCCCAACAAGGACAACATGGTGCAGGTGGACTCCCTGCTGGCGTCCTCCTCCAGGGAAGATATCCTGAGGGCCGTCGGATCTGGCGCAACCGCTGTGATCGTCACCCGCGTCAAGAATGTCAGGCTCAGGATCCTGGTGGTGTACGAGAGCCAGACGTTCGCGAGGCTGGCCCTGGAAGCTCCGCGCCACTACCTCGTCGCGGGGAGGACGTTCAACACCCGCAAACTGAACTACGACTACGCGACCCACATCGCCCTCAGGACCGATCCGCCAGGGGTAGGGAGAGTCCCTCGTCCTCGTGACACCGACAAGAACTGGGAGGACATCCGCAGGCGGGAGGCCGACCTTTGCAGGCGGGAGGAGAATCTCAACAGGAGAGAGGAGGAGGCAAGAGCCGCCGCCAGGGAAGGAGAGGCATGGGCAGCCGCCTTCGAAGAGGAGGCTCAGACCGCCGGATGGGAGGAGTTGGCCGAGGCCGCCAGTCCGGGAGAGGAGGCCAACGTCAAGGGCAAGGAGGACAGCAACAACAACACAGTCGAGCTGAGCTCAAAGGAGGATTCGGACAGCAGCTTCGAGATACTAGGCGGGGTACAAGGAGGACAATCGGCCGCAGCCAGCAGGAGCATGTTCACGCCCTCCAACACGGCCGCCGCAGCCGAGGTGGTTGACATTACGAACGAGGACGCCCCTGCATCCGCCCGACCCTCCACAGAGAAGAGCCTGGTTGACAAGGAGGTCAAGAAGCCCGCCGCCGCCCCGGCCGCCGCAGCCGAGGTGGTTGATATTACGAACGAGGACGAGGACGCTCCTGCTTCCACCGCGCGGTCCGCGCCTGTCTTGGTCTCTGTCAGCAAGGACACCACAGAGAAGATACAGAACAGCGGCAGCGGTCACAAGGAGAGGAAGAATGAAACGCAGATCAAGTCCTCCTCCCCCGGCTCGAGTGCGCCAGGTCCTCAATCGGGCGGCGTAGAGCAGGGATCCCGAGGTCGTGGCCAGTGCCAAACATCGGCGAGGCCGCCGCCCCCCGGCCCGGGCAGAGGAAGGGGGTCGTCGCCCCACGCTGGAGTCAGGGCACCTCTCGCCGGACGGGGAACCTCAACTCCGGGATGGCCGCAGCCCCCCGGCCCGGGCAGAGGAAGGGGGTCGTCGCCCCACGCTGGAGTCAGGGCACCTCTCGCCGGACGGGGAACCTCATCTCCGGGAAGGCCGAAGCCCCCTGCTCCTCCGGGAGGGGGGTGGAACCTCCGAGAGAGATGCATGAACCTCCCCATCAACATGGTTGACACCAGCTGCCACTTGAGCAAGCTGTACAAACACTTCAGGCTCAAGAATGAGGACGCCTTCTTAGAGAAGGAGATCCACGTCCCGAAGAACGTCAATGGGTTGAAACATCACTTCAAACTCCCCGTCGGCCTGAAGAAGATCATCGCGGTCGAGGACAACCCGAACACCTGGCAGTACAACAGGCACACGGAGGATCCGCAGGTGCTGGTTGTCATCGGTTGCCATCCCCTGAACGTGGCGTCGTGGGACACAGGACACGCTGACCAGCTCAAGGACATTCTCCAAAACAGGCAAGAATTTTATCTGTAGGGCTTCTTTCAAAGGGGGTGTGAAAAGGCAAAATCTTTGTATCAAAAAAGGTTGTGACAAGGGAAAAAATTTGGTGCATCGATGTTATTTCCTAATATTCCACGCCGCAGATTTTTATTGTTCCGATGTTATTGCAGGAAAAACATCGTCGGCATTGGGTCCACCGGGATCGACACCTCGCGCGAGGTGGCAGTGTCCCTCCAGAAGTCAATCTTCACCCTCCACATCAGGTTCTCCCTGGACTTCAGCCGACCGCTCATTTGCCACTTCCGGGGAGAAGGCACCTACAACCAAGGCTTCGACCTTATCTACAACGTATGCATCAAGAAAAGAATCTTGCCTACGCCGCCGCACTTTCGTAGAAAATACCTTGCCTTATTTTTTCCCTTTTTTTCCTTCGTGTCAAACAGTTACAACCCCCCTTCCCAGATTTTTTTATTTCCTTCGTTTCCTTCCCACAGGCCGGCGTGCCGAGGGACCACCCCATCGTCATCTCCTGCTTCGGCGGGACCTGGGAGGACGCGCAGCAATTCCTGGAGTACTTCAAGAACGCCTACGTGGGCTTCTCCCCCACCACCCTGAAGGCAAAGAAGCTGAAGCAGACGGTGTACTCGACTCCCCTCTCCAGGATTCTTCTCGAAAGCGGGGCGCCCAACTTCCCCCTGCAGGGTCAAGAGATTGGGACACCAGCGGACGTCGTCTCCGTGGGCATGAACATCGCAGAGATCAAGAGGATTCCTCCGGAGGAGGTCTTCAGCGCCAGCACCAAGAACGCCGAGAGGATCTTCGGCTTCAGTGTCCCCGAGAAGACAACAAAGGCAGGCCTGGTTCCCCGGTTGATACCTCCCTCAGGAGACGAGCGAGCGGTTGAAATGAGCAAGACCGATAAGATCACCGTGCTCAGGAACATGGGCTACAACTTGGACCTCGCCGAGATGTCCCTCGTCAAGGCCGACTTCAACCTGGAAAGGGCAAAAGGAATAGCTGTCGCCGACGCCCTGGAGGATCACCAGAAGCAGTTGGAGAAAAGCGCAAGACAGGAGTACGGCCGGGCCAAGATCCCATTGGTTGACAACGACACCCCCGTCCCCAAGCCAAACATGGACGGGAGGGGGACCAAAAGGGGAAGACCAGCCTCCAGAGGGGACCAGGAGGTCGTCAAACTCGGCTACTCGGGACTCTTCAAACGCTTCCATAACAACTACACCTGCGTGGTTTGCTGCGAGGTTGATAAGCAGCATGAGGTCCTGTACCACTGCCGGAACGGGCACCTGCTGTGCCAGGTGTGCTTCAGGGTGGAAGGGGACCAGACGCGGTGCGCCGTCTGCAAGCAGGGCGTCACGTCCGAGCACCGCTGCATCACTTCCGAGTCTGCCTTGAAAACATTCGCCGAAAAGGACATAGCGGGGCTCATGGAGAGGAACGAGGAGCTGGAGGAGAAGAAGAGTGACCTGGAGAGCGTCATCGAGTCCCTCCAAAGCGACTCCAGGATTGCCAAGCTGACGGAGGAGAACAGGAAGCTCGGGGAGCACATCGAGCAGCTAAACGACGAACTGGAGGACAAGGAGGGCAGATTGAAGCACCTTCTCACCACCTGCGGAAATGCCGAAAACGCCGAGAGAGCTGAGCGCCTCAAGGTCATCGAGCTCAATAACAACAACAAGCAGCTCCAGCAGAAGGTGGCCGCGTCCAAACGGGAGGCGGAGCAGGCACAACAACAGATGCGTCGGGCGGACGAGAAGGCCAAGGCGGCCATGGAGAAGGCAGCGCAGGCGGAAAAGAGGGCCGAGGACTACAAGCGGCGCCTAAACATCATCGTGTCCGCCGCCAGCCAGGAGGATAATGAGGAGGAGAACAAGACTGGAAACGAAGACGTAGTGTCCACCATGTATGGTTGATTTTACCTCGTTCCCAGATCTCGGTTGATATGTATTTTTTTCTCGCTGTAGAATGCCTTTTTGGATTTTTGAATGAGAAGAAAATTGGTTGATACATGGTTGATTTAAGGAAATCAGGTTGAAAATTTTGCACGTGACAATGGAGGGTTTCCGGAAGCAAAGTGGTTGATATATTTCTTCCCTTTTCGTGACGGTGCCGATTTATGGCTCTTTCGAATGACAATCTGTTCGCAGGAAAAAAATAAAGGAAGATGAAAAGGGGGAATGCTCACAATGAGGTATAGTTTATTCCGGAAGACGCCGACTCTAACGCTGAGTTTGTTGTTGAGGCCTACATTTCCAGAGCCGTGGTGACGAGGGCTCAAATACGATTATCCGATCATCATTTCGCAAATTAGGATCCATACCTTTCGGTCGTTTGTTGACCGGCGCTTTCCTGACAGCTACTTTAAAAAATTATGTGCTTAAATTTGTAAAGGTCTTCGTTGTTCACACTCACAGCGGGTTGTTGCGCCTGCGCCAGGTGCAGCAGGTGGTACAGCCATGTAGGGTTTGTACAAGTGTTATATTCCGCCAAATTATCATTGTGCGGCGTATCAAATGGGAGCAGTCGCCGCGAGACTGACAGCGGCGGCCTTGGAGGCGTTCAGCGTGTTGGCCGACCGCAAGGGGAGGGACGAGTTTAGGGTTGGGAATGGTTAACGGTTAACTATCGGTTAACCAATAAGACCCCTTAACCGAAATTAACCGTTAATTTTCGGGGCAAATCGAATAATTTCGGTGAAAATTCAAGACTT
>JAAUXU010104503.1_pt1 | contig 16147 bp, 19 predicted proteins | sample 7278151 | NCBI WGS metagenome assembly JAAUXU01 (sample SAMN14350113, study PRJNA611818) | marine sediment metagenome | isolation source: surface marine sediment (1.8m) | place: French Polynesia: Moorea | collected 2018-08 | reverse complement strand
GCTTTTTGAGGGGGAAAACGTGGATGAAATGGCCTGAAATTTTCATGGGACAATCCCAGCCTCCAGGCCAATCATTTCCACATGGTTGCATCCCCCGGGTCCTCCGGCGCTCCGTGTTCCGTGAAGCAGCCAAAAGAGAGCGACGGGGTGACGCGTTTACTTACGGCAAGGACTGTATGGGGCTTTGGGACCAGAAATATGCATTATTTTATGCTAGAAAATCATGAAATATACTAAGAAAATATGCTACTGTTATATCAGTTTAGACACATTTCTCAGCTTTATTGGCATTTTTACAGACTTTCACTGTCACTGCTCAGAATTCAGCAATTCTTTGTTCCACTGGAGCATTATTTGATCTCTGACATGACTTTCCATAGGTGGAGTCACTTGAAAGACATCAGATCTTTCAGAGAAGAGAAAAAATGCTCCACATTGACTGAGGTATTCAGGGCACAAGTAAAGTTTGCAAGAATTTGTGGCTCAGAGGGAAGAGCAGCTCTCTCAGCCTCAGTCACTTGCCTCCCTACCAGAATTTCGTTGATGTCCTTCAGCTTCTTAAAGCCTGGGTTCTTGGAGAATACCTCGATGAATTTCTTCTTCAAGGGCTCCAGGTGCAGGCTGTCATCTACTTCTGAGACAGTCCTTATGCTCTGTGCAAGCAGCAGTTGCTCCTTGAGCTTCTCCTTGGACTTGACCAGCTTCTGGAAGTTTGACTTGATGTGCACAGGCTCTCCAGGAATTGTCACATCGCAGAAAAGCTCCTGAGCTGTCTCGATGACCTGGCTCTCAATCTCCATAGTCAGGATGTGCTCCTTGATGACCTTTGTAGGGCTTGGCATAGTAGAAGGTAGCAGCCAACCAAGTTCCCTACCTGGTGAGGACTGGCTCAGGAGGAAGGAGAATTTTGCAGGCTGCAGCGAACTCAGTGCGCCTCCTCGTGGACTTGACAAAGATCTTCTTCACCTCCGAGACAAGCTTGTCCACATTTTGGAATGTGTAGCAGACCATTTCCGCAACCCTGTTAGGCTGTGGTATGCACATGTCACGGAACAGGTTCTTCAGTCCTCTCCCGGCCTTCAAGCAGTAGGCAGCTGCATCCGTGAGAAAGAGCCGGACTTCTTGGTAGTCCAGCTGCTCCCCAAGGAACTTGACAAGGGCTGACACAACAAATTGATGGATCAGTTGTTTGTTTGCTTGTACAATGTGAGTCAGATAAATCAGAAATGGCCTCCTGAGGAAGCTGCTGTCCAGGGGACCGACAAGAATGGCACACATGGCCCTCCCTGTGCAGTCAGTTCAGTCAGTCATTTCATCCATGGTCACAAAGAATGCCTTTCCCACCAACTTGGCCTTGATCGCAGTGAGCATGGCCTTGCTCTCCATCTCCATAATGTGTGAGAGGGTACGCCTGCTGGGGATGGCATGCTTTGCATACTTCTCCAAGGCGGGATGCTCGATCTTGTGCAGAGGAATGTTGCTGGTGACAAAGGCTTTGCACAGGTCTTCCTCGAAGTGAGATGGCAACAGCAGGAGGCTGGCAACATTGGGCATCTGCTGCCTTGGCACATTCAGTTGCAGGTTTTTCTTGTGCTTCTTTGAGTTCACATGCTGCACCATGAGTGCCTTTCTACCTTGCACACAAGTGATGAAGCAGAGCAGACACAGGAATGTCTTCTTCTGCTGGTTGAACTCCCATTTCATCAATGATGAAAGCGAAGTGCCCAACAAAGAGGAGGAGGAAGAAAAGGAGGAAGAGGAGGAGGAGGGGGAAGAAGAAGATTATGATGATCTGTTTTCTGTTTCTCTATATCTATCGCAGTTTGTCTATCTCAATCTCTTTGTTGATTGTTGTCAAACAATTTCACACTCAGAGGTGCCAAATTCAAATTCTGAAGCCAGAATTGCTCAAAAAGAAAAATGGTCAGATATGCTAAAATATGCAAAAATGTACAAAATATGCAATTTGGACCCAAATATGCCATATTCACATAAAATATGCTTTTGCATATTTTGCCCATCTCTAGTGATAAGACTCCAAGCCCTGTTTTTATTCTATTTCTCCTTTTTGTGAGCATTTTGTAGCCGAGTTGGGAAAGAGCCCACATTTTGAACCGGACACCTCTCGTATGTCCCTCCCAACCTTGTGGTGAGGCATTAGAGCTGCAGTTTTACCTCTGATCAATAAAAATTCGGGTGTTGGTGCAAATCTCTGTCGCTAGAGTGCAGCAATGCAGCAATGCCGGCCTAAAAGAAATAAATATTCCCGAGACTGCCTTATGCTTAGCGAAATAAGATGATTGGGCTCAAGGAAACAATGCAATACAGACCCTCATGTTACATCCTCTTCTTAAAAAAGCCACCTGCAGAAATGGAAGAAGATAAATAGATATCAACCAAGTTATCGGTCACAAGTTCGATCGACCGCTGATGTTAATACAAATGAGTTAAGAAACATGAAATGTTTACCGACGATCATGAATAATCGAGTGGTTCTAGCGGCGAACAAGAAATGCCTTAAAGCTCCCAATGAGCTTTCTTCACACTGACCTCAAGAAGTTGCGCAAAATCGTTCTTCGTGCAATTATGCCCATCGATTGCACCTACTCGGCGGTCTCCTTGGCCTCTAGGGAGGTGGTCGTCAATACAAAACAAAAGTCACTTAGGAGACCAAAAAACATGGAGAAGCTGATAATACGAGTTGTCAGTTCTACAAATTAGCCCTCAGTTCGCCTTGGGAAACCGAGATGGACTCCGCGAAGCTTAGTTAAACGACTCTAAGAGCTTCCCTTGTTTTGCCTGCTGAGTTTTCTGCCGATTGTTGAGTGGAAGATGTCTGGACGAGAAAGTTTGTTTTGAGTGCCAACAAAGCTTGATGTGGTTTATATTGCGCACAAAGATGGGACCTCAAAAAGCTCCACACAACTGAGTACTGTTCCTTGGCCGTCGCAGCACTACCACCAGCCCCAGGGGGACATATTCGTCGTATTCTTGTCCTAGTTGGAAACTTGAGCGGTATTCGCAAAAGCTTGTCAAGTGAGAAAATGCATAGAACATGACATGAACTAGTAAGAAAGGATCCTTGGATATACTTCAGAAAGCTGTTCTAGCCTCTCAGTCACTCACCGCAGAAGCTTGATCAGTTTTATCAAGTGTCTCTCACCTTCGTGTAGCAAGAAAATTTAAAAGATGTCCGCAGTTTGTCTTTGTTCTCAAAGTATAAAGACTTGTTACGTTCAGCAACCATCATTTTTAGCTTAGAAAGTGTTTGTGATTTGGAGGTTCAAATTTGTTTCCGTTTTTGTCCCTGACCACTGGTGGATCTTACAGTTGGTAATGTAACAAGACGGAAACGTTCATTTTATGTAGAGCGTATAGGTACTTCAATGAGCCATGAATAGTTCTATCTATGTGGTGCGGAGCTTTGTTGAGGTGATCTTCCCATCGATGTCCACAGCGAAAGAATCTATGGTACCAGCCAATAGTGACTCTCTCTGTCATACGTTCTTCATTGTCTTCACTAAAGCCCGATAATTAATTCGTCTTCTCCCCTGCTTTTAGTTAATTTCCAGGTGAAATCACTCCTCCTGATGATGTCGTCGTCCTGCAGCCGCTCCCTCCTTTCTGTAAGAAAATAGTTGGTTAAGCTACTGAATTCTTTTTTAACAAAGGTCGTTCTCGTCCTCCTCTAGCTGTTGAGTACAAGGACACGACCGACTACCACTGGGAGTTGATACAAGAGGAAGATGCTAACTCTGTCATTGAGAACCATGGAGACCCCGAAGAGATGGAGTTGGTCGGGGGACCATGGGGATTCGGTGGAGCCATGTACAACGCGAAGAATAAAGTGAGAGACCGGTCATTTTTTGTTCAGTCCATTGAAATACCGGTGTCAATGATTGCGATGTAGAGGTCAGGATGGATATTTGGGTACGTGGATGTTACCTTAAGGGGTAACGTCAGTCTTCTGCACCTTCAAGAGAAGAGAGGTCACTCTTCTACTTTTCAAGTATTTTTTCACCCTGGTTATTTTAAGAAATGCCAGGTGTCCGTACTAAGATTGATTTGAGACACAAAATGTTCAAATGTGGTCTATTTCTTTCTATGGGCCGACATCGTGTCCTGCAAGGGTTTAGGATATGTGTATCTCTTCATGTGTGCATCGTGAATGAGCGTGTGTGTTGTGAGATGTACAGGCACAGTTGTCCACGCGCCACCAGAGTATTCAGCAATGCAAATATGCCTAGTCAACCTTTCCGATCGCGATCGTATGTCTTTACAGTTATTCCCCTTATTCCTGTCTTACTTTTCAGTGCCTCATTAAGTCAGCCTTTGGTCACCTGGGAGATGATTGCATTCTCAACCCAAGGGACTGCCCAGATGGCCTCTCCTTCTCCATTTGGGAGAAAGTTATTTATGACGAGGATGCTCTAAACGTCGAGAAAATCCACGAAAAGCAGTACTTTTTGAGTACAGGTACGAGTAGCAGAATTGAAAGTAATGCACGATACCTGTCTTTTTGTACTTGTGTATTAGCACGTGCGTACGTTCATCGTCCTGTTCCTTTCCTCAGGTGGCGACTACGATATCGTTAGGCGAAAGTCCTATCCCGGTTTTACTCTGTATCTTCAGGGGATGTTATTGACCATCATAGTAAGTACCGGTGACGATGTGTGGGAGCTCAAGATCACCGGTCAGATCCCGAACAACACGTGGACCAATCTCGGCGTTATATGGCACGACAACACTGAGGACGATGGACTCCATTACTCCCCTATTGGAGGGTTGGAGGTACGTGTATCTTAAAAATGACTGCATGGACAACGTGAATAACACAACTGTCACCTATCATTTCTCCCCAGCTGTACGTGAACGCCAAGAGGGTCGGTCAGTCCCTCTACCCGTTGCAACGTCCTCACTACGATGCTTCCGTCCCCTCTCTGGGGCTATGGACGTTGGGAGAGTCACTGGACCCGTTCTCACAGAATCAAATATGGACCGAAGACGTCGCCATCTTGCCTCCAGTATTGATCGTGGGATGCCACAAGAACTCGGACGACACCGAGTTCAAGGACTTTATGCACTACACTGTTACCTCTGATGAGCTGTCGATCTGGACGAGAGGGTTACTCGTCACCACAACGATCGACGAGACGCTTTACTTCACGGGAGGATACTGTAAGTTCCCTATGCGCTTCCAGCACTGCCAGCCATTCGTATACCACAGCGAGTAACCACAGTGCTGATCGAAACTTTAGAATCACGCTATGAACGCCGATATTATTACTGTGGAATGCATTAGAAGGATGACCTGCAATGCATTACATAGTTGAGACTGCTGCCGGAGAACTATGCGGCCAAATTTGACTTTGCAGACTCGCACTTTACTTTTTTACTCATATTCCACTGGCAAAACAACCAACGCCTTTAAACTATGGGCCATAGGATCCCTCACCAGAAATTCTGAGACTTTTATACTTTTTTTCGGTCCCGCTGACTTCTCAAACCTTTGATTCCAACGTTTTGATCAGCAAAAGGATGCAGAAAAAAATGCTGGGTTCATTGCTGCGCATGAGCAAGTTTAGATTTGACTGCAAATTCCTCTTGAATTGGTTTACTTACGCTGCATTGCACGCATGTCAGCTGAACCTCAAGACGTATGTAGTACACCTAACAAATAACGTTAGAAATCGGTGTTCATAGCATGATTTAAGGCTTTGATCAGAACTGCGCAATAAAATGATTGTGCTGTTTGGCTGTACGAAAAAAGGTAAGGAATTTTAGGTTTTTGAAACAAATTATGCATAGTGAATGCTATATGAGTATTTTTGGACATTGAATGCCCAAATATTATGAGTAAGTTTTATCCGTTTGTTAGTCTCTCGGTTCGAGGGTGTCAGTCAGGAGGATTGGTACGACATGATGGGCCAGATGGAATTGAACAACCCAGGCCAGGCAGAAGTGGCTGCCTACGTCAACGGCAAGTTCGGCACAGCTGGTGAAGAGGACGAAGAGGGTGATGTAGGCGACGACGGAGGTGAAACCCCAAGCGATGGACTGAACGCGAACAGTGGTTTTCCTCGAACTCCGCAGCAGCAACGCGACTACGACCGGCAGATAAAGGCCTACAGGGTAAACGCTAAGTTGCTCAACACTCAGGCCGTGGAGAAGCTCGAGAGGCCCAAATATCTCTCCAGAAGATTGGTAAGCAGGATATTCTGTGATGACATCTAGCAAACATCGATTTTCGTAACGCAAAATTATCTCTGCTATTGCATGTAGAATATCATGCCAACTGTTGCTTCGCCAATCCGCGATACTCCCGCCAATTTGGCAGGGTGGCAGTCTGTACAGTTGGACCCCAACGAGGAGGGTTCGTCCGCTGTCGTCGCCGGCATGGAGGAATATGCATTGACATGGCTCAGCAGTGCAGACATCTCACATGACGAAGACTTTTCACCACTCTATTCCGCAGAGTCCCAAGATTTCAGCATCCACTCGAACGACCCCGGCTCTTACATCATGACAGTCAACAAGGTCAGCAAAGTGCACCGTTAGCACTCAAGTAATTCTTGCACTGTATGTATAACTGAATGCACAACTTCAGTTGTCTGCCATGAGTACATACAAATCAAGCAAGCTCGTTCAGTGAAACCATTGCAGCGCAGATTTGGAAAAGTTGGACAGTCGCGCCCGTGTGATCAGTCAAGGACCTCCAAAGTAATGCCATACAAAGACCAAGGTCAAATCCTTCCTTCCGTTAGGTGTTTCCTGAACGGTTCTCCCAGTACGGTCCCAACGTCAACATTCGCGACCACTTCGCCACGCATCCCGTGAATCCCTCCAGTGTGTGGGACACGATTGCAGACGATGTAAGGATACCCACCACTATCCCCTTCCTTAACGGCAGCCGATGCAATGGCAAGCCCGTCACCTATCTCACCGCCATCTACCCCGGGTACGGCAAAATGGCGCCTCTCAGGAGAAATCCAGTGTAAGTGTCATTACTTCCAAGGGGATTTTCTGCAGGACATCACACTGATTTCTTATGTTCACCCTAGAAACATACGCGCCGCTAGAATTGCTGTGGACTCCAGCCCGGTATCGGTGAAAATCGCTGTGACTCCGGACCCAAGAAATGACGAAGAGCTGGATGATGACTTCTCTGACTGCAAGGTGGACCCAGAAGCGATGAAGTATAATCCCGTCAGAGTCAGGTTCAAGCATCTGTCCGAAAAAACCTCGCTCAGGAAGCTTTCTTATTTCGCTAAAAACGACATCTACACTGACGTGAGTGCAAAACTGTCGCATTTTCTTTTCTCATCCTGACGTTTTGCGATACTGACGAACAGATCTATTATCGCCGGTGCGCTGTGTTCAATGACGCCATCGGGACGCATGGCGCATTTGACGCCGAGGGAACCACTACCGTAGTAAGCGAGCAATCTACGACCGACTGCGAGTTTAGTGTTTTCGGAACGTACGCCCTCATATCGGAACTGGTGGAGGATCCTTACCTTGACGAAGAATATACATGGCTCAAAATCGTGAAGTACATGGGTTATGGCACCTCCTGTGTCTTCCTCCTTGTGTTCATCCTCGTCGTCACATTCGAGCCGTAAGAGAAATAAGATCAAGAGTTCTGTGCCAGTGTTTCATGCATAATAATCCACGAGTGCGTTTCAAGCGAGTGCGTTTTGTGAACTGGCACGTCTTCAATATGCACAATAGCACCTAACCAATATCGTGGTTCTTAGGTTACTCTGGGATATGTTCCACCTTTTGCGCCTGAATACCGCCTTCGCGCTGCTCTTCTCTACAATCCTCATCTGGCTGTCAGAGATTGATTCAATTCGATCAGATCTGAAGATGAACACTCTGTTCGCCATGATGCAGCAGTACTGGTTCCTGACGGCGACTCTCTTCCTGATGTGCGAGTCCACAGCCACCTTCCGTGCTGTCACCGCAGGAATCATCGGCGGAAAGACGTGGGGCTACTTGCCCTGTGCCTACGGACTGCCTTTTGTCAACCTCGGAATCACCATCTACTTGTATGGAGACGACTACGGAACAGATCCGAGGACATTTATCGGGTGGAACAATGAGACCAAGATGGTGTTCTTCTACGGGATACTTCCGACTGCGGGGGTACGAGAAAAAAGCATGCTTGTGGCACTCATACTTGTGCCGCGGTTGCAAAATGCTGCTTCAATTATTGTAATTTTTAGCTCTCAGTGATCCTCTCCCTGATCATCATCGTCAACACTGCGACCGCTCAGACACGCAAGGACAGCGTCATGGAGCAGCTCTCCTCTCAGGTAAACGTGTACTACGTACATATTTAGTACTTTCAGAATGATACCTATCAAATTATTTGTGTTTACGTGCTGCCGTTGAATTTCTTGACAATTAGGGTCACGGTCTAACTGTGGTGGTGTTCATCAATTCACTGACCTGGGCGTTCGCCTATCCAGCCTTCATGCGCTACCCAGACTTGGAGATGGCCAATTTTTACCCCATCTTCGCCATTTTAAATTCCTGGACAGGAATGTTTACGTTCTGCTTCCTTGGCCTCAGCTCGGCGAAGTTCAGGAATGCGCTGGTGGGGCAGACTAGGAAACAGGTACGTAGAGTTTTCAACTACTGCAGATAAATGACACACGTATGGTGAGGCGACCAATACTACGTTTCCGTTCACTGTAGTGTTTATTGTTGCACAACAATCATCTGCCCCATACAGGCACTCATGTTGACTGGTACCTCCTCCAAATACAAGAGTGAAGATGAGTCTGAAGAAGCGGAGGAGATAGAGAGCGGGGAAAGACCAGCAAGTTCATTTTCGAGGACCACGGAACTGGAGGAGGAACTAGAGGCGGAGGACGAGGGGGAGGAAGGACTGGAATCCCTCGAGGAAGATGCGGAAGGAGAGGAGGCGGAAGAAAAGGACGAGGGTGATCCTGAGAAGTCAAACGAAGAAGAATCTTCCGGCAGCGATGGCGACGACGACGACGACGACGACGACGACGACGACGACGAAGACGACGACGACGAAGACGAAGACGACGAAGACGACGATGACGACGATGACGAAGAAGACGATGAAGACATTGTCGAGTAGTGACTTGTTGATGACGAATCCGAATCCGGGATATAGGCTGAGAAATAGAACAGAGTGGCGGATTCTTGTCTGAAGGTCCCGCTGCCATGATCATGACAGGCTGGCGTTTTTCAGGCAAATAACGGTGGCCGTATGGGACTTTGGAAACCAGAACATTTCGGTGAAGTGCACAGAAAAATATACCCCAAAACCAGCATATACACACGCGTACGCGCCACTGAGCAATTAAACAAACCGCGACACCGCGTTTGGTGGTAGCATAGTTGGTAATGTCTCTCGATGTCTCAAACTTTACCAATGAGTAGACCTCTGTACGAGCTTTCAGAAAAGGTAATAATTTCCTTACCCGACGGTCTTGTTCTCTTGAATCAACAGGTGATCTGATCTCGCACGTAGCTTTTTTGTTGATCATTCAGATCGCTGAAAACCACGGACCTCTGGTCTGAAGTTCTTACTGAAAATCCGCTCACAGTCAACACTGGGGACGGGATCAGAGAAAAAGTGGGGCTGGTCAATGTCAGAGTCAGAGTGACCACACAAGAGAAGGCTTGTAGTATTTTAAGTAGTTAAGTTCTTCAGAATAACTTGAACCACTTAGGCGTTGTGCTTGGAATATTCATTTGCTTTGGGACCTTCTTCAAGATGCTCATGCTCTGGGTGACAGATACTTCCAGCGAGGACCGACATGAGGCAGCTAAAGAGTACCTTAGTAGCAGCAGGCTGTCCTGGGTCTCCTCTCTCTTGCAGACAATTTTACTATTTAGAGTTGCTTTGCTGTTATCCTCCGATAATCGTTTTGACAAGTTTTGAGGGTGCACCCAGGAGTCCGAGCAGAAGTGGCAAAGGCTGCCTTTGTTCCATGACCATTGTTGCTAGGAACTGCTATTGTGACCATTTCCACAATCCTCTGCATATGCGTGTATGCCCAGGTTGCTGTCATGGTGCATCCAAGATGGAGAATGAGGAAGTGATATTAGGGTAAAAGTGAACGAACAATTTGCATCAAACGAGTGTGGGAGTGCCAACTGGACGAGCTAGACTTACTGAATCCTGATTGTACGTAGTATTACAGTTACTGTACATCGTAATCATATCGTCACTGTTCTGACAAGACAGCAGACCAAACCTCATTGAAATTCTCATCACATCACGTAGATACTAAAGTACGAGTGGCAGACAAGACTTTATTGAAAGCTCCCTTGTTTATAGCGCACAACGTTTTTCTCCTCGTGCTCCATAATGTAAGGACTGTAGCTTTCTCTTTCTCCCAACCTTCACACGTTGATATTAGGCCGAATGTGTTACTGCAGTTGCTCTTGAGCGTCCTCATACTCAAGCACAGCAGCTCTCTCAGGTTGCTTCAACGTGGGTTCCATGTGAGTCAAAACTGAAGCCCAGCATAGTATAAGGGGAAAAAAGGAGCAGCTGCAAATTCCTAAGCTCAATGCTGATATGTAAGTTATTAGGGAGCCTCCTCGAACAAGTAAACATATGTCCGAATGACAACTTGATGCCTCCTCCATCGAATGAGCGCCTGTGCAGTGCGTCAACAAAGGGGCGACGCTGTTAGGCTGCCTAGCGTGTTCTATAACTCACGCTGTACACTGCACATACTGAACATACCTCGATACCTTCGCTGGTTCACACGACGCTACTTACGTGGTGGTCGCTGGTGGGCACACGATTTATTATTGATAAGCAAGGCGCTCAAGCGAGCGAGTGAAACCGTATGCGCCGTAACGCACTCGCACCTACTCTGCTCGTGCCAGGAGGAGCAGATATGTATGTTCATAAATACTGTAGGTAAAAGTGTATGTACAGCATGCTTCTGCATGTGGACACGTCCGTTTATACTGCGCACAGGACAGAGAGGAGTGGTCATTCTTTGCCAGCGGTATCCTGTGCGGTGTGCATTCGTGTATGAGTAGTATGTATGTGCTCACTCATAGTCATTGAATGTAGCTTTGTCCTCACGCTACATGCGCCAGAGCAATACATGAGTATTTGTACACGTTCTAACGGTTACTATAGCTGCGTGGCACTAAGCTTTCAAAGACTTGTGCCCGAAGCGCTAATGTGTGAGTACTACATATGTGTGTCTGCATTTGGTGGCAATGGATCGAAGTGTTAACAGAAGAGCAACTATCTTGAAGTCTACGAGAAATTTGAAGCAAAACAACCGAACGTTTTGTAACATGACTTGGCTGGTCCTTGTGCTTTTTACGTTAAGATTGGCCGAATGCCAGGAGCTGGACATTGTGTCGGTAACACCACTCGATACGAGCGCTACAGTCAAGTTGTCCTGTCCCACAGTCATCGACTCCTCTTCCAAGGTGAGTCGTGAAAACAAACAGTTTCACTTTGATCAAGACAGTGGATACAATGATGATGTAACTCATGATACTTTAGATAGAAGTGACGTATGTGGAAAGCGACGGTGTCGCAGTGGTGAAGACAATTTCACCACAGCAAGCCAGTGACGTCCAAATTAAGGATAGGTGAGCGGCTCATACGACAAGAAGTCCGGTACCACCTCAGTACGGGAGTTCAGCTGCATAAAATACCTTCGTTTAGCGACTCTGAGTGTGCACTGGAGTTTGTCTTAAGAGGGCTATCACCGATCAAGTTATACAATGCCTGCTTCTCAGTAACCTCAGGGGACAGCGAGAAATTCGGACCAAGATGTACAGACATTGGAACTACCCCGCCGATAGAAGACAAAGGTAATCCAAAGCCTTCGACACATTGGGGTGCGCGTTTTCAAACATACAGCCCTTGTCGTAAGTAACGCAGCTACATGTACAAAGCGCTGCATGTACTTTTGTGAAGTGTTCTAGGGCTGAATTTCGACATGACATCGATTATTCACTGAGACTTAACTTTACGCACACATGCTCACATTTTTGAGTGCTCCTTCAGACACTTGATTCCTTGCTTGTCGTTTGACTGCGATGATGCCCATGTGCCGGAACATGAGGTTTCTGGTATGTAACTAGACGATGCCATCTCCGGCATGAAGGGACTATTGCGACACCCCCAGAAGGTTTCGGCAAATTTCTACCATGAACATTTCTACCATGAAAAGTGGTCAAAAACAAAAACAAAAAAATTAATCCGGCACGGTGCTCTCTTCAACTAAGCACATTTAAGGCGCTCTAATGTCTCAATAAGCACTCAAAACTTGGACCTTATGTCTCCACCACAAACTTGACCAGGAAATTTCACTCTAAAACATGCCCGCTCAAAATATGATAGCACTTTCCTCCAAGCGATCTTACTTTCGGAAAGTACTGTATACAGTTGGAGACAAAGGTTTGCATGCAGTGAGGAGAAAAAACAAAGTGTATCGATTGCTCAAATTCATTACAAATAAAAGGTAAATCTTGAAAGCTGATATGAAGGCACTGCGTCCAAAGCATTGGCTAACGAGTGCTGACATGCACTCCACCTAATATCAGATACACTCCACTCCACCCACCAACACCTAATTTTGACTGTTGTTAGAGAATCATCTTTTATGATATCAGATCGATGTCTGAACAGTTTAAGTTTAAAAATAACTTTTCTTTTATGAACTGCCACCGTTAAATGTTATCATACGACTCATGTCAAGTAAATGCTTCCGTAGGCCTGAGATTTGTGATTTTCTGAAAGCGAATTGAGTTGTGGGCAAATGTGCGACAAAAAGAAAGGGAAAAATGTATATTTTTTCAGACCAATTCTATCACATGATCGATAAACAAGCCAAAAAAGGGAATTGGGTAGCATAGTGGTAGTGTGCCAGCTGCATTATTCTGAGGGTGATGGTCCGAGTCCCATGGAGGTCCAGAAAAGAACGAGGGAGAAACTGCCATGGGTAGGTGAAAAGGACCGCAGCAAAGTTCTCTGGTAATTTGACTTCCTCACCCCTGGGATGTCTTTGGGGGCCATCTCCAAGTGGCCGTGCGTGCCTAGGTCTTCTGTCCAGGTGACAATGAGCACCTGCAGGGGCAATGAAGTGGTTGACCAAGTGACGGGAGACTAGAGAACGCACCAACCCAACTACGAACACATGGGCGATTACACAAAATTTGGACAAAGACGTCCCTGTCTCTATGTCCATTGTCGGATGAGCTTTTTACTGCCATGGTCTGTATGGACATAGCCCCCCACCCCTCCGCAAGCCACATCAACAGCAAAAATGCGTCTAATATTCCAATATGGAGGTGGGGAAGGGTGACTCTTTCGGAAATCCTATCTTCTGGTCAGGTGAGGAAAAAATTGAACTTCTTTTACCCAATAATGTGAGCTATGTTGAGGGGGAAAACAGGAGGTCGATAATCCAGGAAAAAACCTCATCGATATTCAAACAAAGTGGAGGCAGAATGACGCTGTGGGGATGCTTCAGGGCCAGCAGCACTGGAGAACTTATCAAGGTTGATGGCATGATGAGAAAGCATAGACATGTTTCTAGAAGGCATACCTTGCAATCGTGTAGGATAACATACGCTCATCTGTCAGCAGCCTCCACATGAGTAACATGTGTCTATCAACATGACAATGATCCAAAGCACTCAGCCAAAATTGTCAAGAATTGTCTCAACCGGAGTAAGGTTTAGATATTGGAGTAGTCTTCACGAAACTCGGGCAGCAATCCGATTGAGAACCCGTGGGCCATCCTGAAGCCTTGAGTAGATAAGAGGAAGCCATCGTCCCTGGATGAACTTCACCAGACCTTTCAGTAGAATGGGTTAGAGCCATAGGCAAAAATTACAACCAACGATTAATCAAAGTCATTTAGGCCGAAGGCAGACCACGGAATAGGGAGCAATAAAAAATGAAAGTAACAATAAGCTACTTTTTTGTGGAACCGTACGCAAACTTTCGACCCCCTCACTTTTGTATGACTTCAATCTAAATAAAGGAGGTCTCATGTTGGGTGCAGCATAGGGCAGCGTTTGTTGCGCCAGCTGTCAGTCATGACATCGTGGCTAAATACATTGCATCAGCTTTTAAGATTTGTCTTTATAGGAATAATCATTAGACTTTTGACCCCAACTGTATATTTTCTAGCTGCACCTACCACAATTTCACACCCCCTTGCTCTCTCCTTTAGTTACAACTGTTTCTATCAACCTGGAGGGCGTTGCCTTGGTTGTAATGACTGCTCTGGGCCTTCTCTTCAGCCTCATGGTCTGTGTCTTCTACGACAAAGTCATCGAGGAGTGGATAGCAAAGTTCAGAAAGCGGAATAAGAAGAAGCCTCAGCACAAAAAGCAGGGACATGCCGCGCCAGCGCCCAGAGTATCAGTGACCGTTAACAGTGATGAGAACAAAGGAGATCGAGAGGCTCCTCCTAATAGGGAGTCACTGGACGAGAAGGGAAGCGAGAAGGATCCACGTGACAGCAGGGACCTGAGCGACGAGGCCATCAAGCAGGCCCTGGAGCAGAGACCCTACCTCATGAAGGCCATGGCAATGCGCAGGACAGACATTGAACCCCACGAGAGCGCCAACCGCAGGCATGGGGCAGACAACTTGGGTTACATGCACGATGAGGGACCTCCGCACCATTACGGTCAGCAGCAACAGCGCTTTGAGCCGCCGCAGCCTCACGCGTACGCAAGCAGCGACTACAGGCAGGCTACTGCAGACGAGACACACTATTTCTTCAGGGAGAGGGAGGCCATGAACCAAGCCAGAAGTGCGAGATACTGAGTGGGCACGGATATACTGTAGAAATGCCAATTGGTACATGGGTGCCCGTGTGCTACATCCTCAAGCATATCTGAAGTCTTGTTGGTCTCTGCCTGCGGGTTTTGGGACACTTCTGAGAGACCATTTTAAGAAGTTAGTGAGCTCCTTCCAGTTAAGAGAGTAAAGAAATTCCCCCTCGGTGAAGTCCAAGACTCGGAAGACTTCCAAATGCATCTACAATCATCAACTTACGGCAATCATGCAGACCGCATGCGACGTATCTCAAATTCGCAGTGATGACTTCAAAATATACGACTATTTTTTCCACTGGACTCTTTGAAAGAAGCTAGCTTACCTTTTGTTGTCTCCAAATATGAGCAATCCAGCCCGCCTCCTGCGAGAATCCAAGACTTGTTTCTCCCTCGACCTCACCTACGCTTGCATATCAGACCCCATCTGCTCCAAGTTTGTCCTGCATTCCAGTCAAGTACGACCAAGCAATGAGGAGTTCAAAGAGAGCGTTCTGGCTCCAATGCCCGGCTATCTTTGTACGCAGCCGTACAGAAGTGAGCAGCCTCAATCTCGGGGGTGGAAAATTGAGGGCATGCAGTAAGTAATCCTATTTTCAAATGATTACTCCTAACCCTCGTTTTCTGCTAATTCGCTCACTTTTTTTTACCAAAGTGTACGTGCGAGGGAAGTCCTCGTACGGTTGAAGCCATTCGTAAGGCGCAAAATGCGCACAACCCACACGTCTGGGGGAGAGGTTGAAAGGAGGGTTGCAAGGTTCCGTAAAAATGCATTGCTCCACGGAGGAGTCGGTTTCTTATTGCACATGAGAGACGATCTTTCTACACACACGATCTCATTACATTAACACTGTACACACACCCCACACACTGGATGTACGTGGGTGGGTGTATGAATGAGCTTACCATTTCTGTCTTCCAAGTCGTCGCTACGACCGCCGTCCACGTGCTTCGCCCTGGCCACGTAGCTCTCCTAGACGTGACTTTCGCATACGTAGCTCTCTCTAGAATTCTAAGAAGCTCTATTTCTGAGCTTCTATTTCTGAAAATCGAGAGCAAAGAGCTCAGCAAAATGCATGCTATGATCTCCAACTGCATGCAAGGAATAAAAATGGAATTCAACCAATTCAATCAGGTCAACCAGTAGTACCGTACGCATTGCATTGCATTCCCAGTGTAGAATTGGGAGCACTCTAAGGACTGCGAGGACACCATGTGCACACGCGCGCATGCGCAGTGTGAGTTAAATTCGTTTTCACTGTACAGTTCTGTTGAATGTATGTTCTACTGTAAGTTCGATGGATCGTACTATGGTGATAAGGTG
>JAAUXU010179671.1_pt1 | contig 16149 bp, 13 predicted proteins | sample 7278151 | NCBI WGS metagenome assembly JAAUXU01 (sample SAMN14350113, study PRJNA611818) | marine sediment metagenome | isolation source: surface marine sediment (1.8m) | place: French Polynesia: Moorea | collected 2018-08 | reverse complement strand
TTGTGCATCTGCTTTGTTTTGCTGTCTGCTCCTACCCCTCTAGGCAAAACTGATCAGTTTTACCCAGAGAAAAGAGCACGCTTCCTTTATACCCTCGCCCATCGAATGTGGGACCCAGAGTCCACAGCTGAGTCAGCCGCCACTGAGCCCCGATTGGTGACCGGCGTGACCAGTTTGCTGGTGACCAGCGTGATCAGTCTACATACGGTGTACAGTCTACAGTGGCCCTCATACAGTGCTTGGCACCATTTGGGGCTCAGTGGCAGCTGGTTCAGCTGTGGACTTTGCGTCCTACGTTCGATCGGCGTAAGCGCGTTCTTCTTCTCTCTTTTCTCTGGTTTTACCCCTGAAATTAGAAGTCCTCTCTACTTTTCACCGCACTGGGTAACACCTAGTAGGTTTTGTGACTTGGGGTAAAAAAAAACCCGCACAGGGGTTTTGCTCCGTTTTTATCCCCTCTCCAAGCTACGTGACCGGAGCTTAAAGGACGACAGAAAAGGAGCCGTGTGAAAACATCTAGGTCAACCTTCGAGGACGAGTTTCAAGAGTGAAGCCACAGTAAATCTGTAGATGCTGGAGGCATTTTGCCTACGACTTCGTGTAGAAGTCAAGTCACGCTACCACAATGGAGTTTCAATACTACATTTGGTCGATTTTACGACATTACTCAGTTTCACAACTCTCCTTGGGTGACCAAATGATATACTACATAGTGTTACTCAATATTACAATATTTGAGCGAGAGAAACAGTTTGGTTTTACAATATGAATTTATTGGTAACAGGAAAATTCTTAGTCACGTACACACTTAAGGCTTGAAAGATTCATCTGCTGAGTTCTGTTTTCTAGTGTCAAGAGCAGAAGCCCGCGACAACACTTAATGCTTACATTCCTCCACTGCGCGTCTTGTGGCGGCCTGGGGTCAGCATGGCTGGTCGCGGCACAGCTGCACTGTTTTGCTTCGCTCTGTGACATTTCTTTAGTTTATAATTAAACAAGATGGTTTGGTGTTCTAACAAGCCAATCTTTTGAGTTTGCTCATGCAGCTCATCAATCTCTTTAGCGTGAATTTTTTTAACAGTATATGCACAGATTGCGCTGCACAATGTCAGTGACATTACGGTGAGCACGACTTTGCATTCCTTTTGCAGGAGACGAACGATGTAAAATCGAGATCCCACTGCAATCGAAGGATCGTTTTTGGATCATTTAGCTGAAAGTGCCTGTGCCAAGGCTGGACATACACACATACCATATCTACAGCTTCATACTGCATACATATCGATGTAGACTTTGAATGGAAATGCGTCCAATTAGCTAATGACCGGCTTCACGCATCATTATGGCATTCGGCGTCAACAGAACGGCCGCAGGCGGTGGCCACACGGCCTCTGCCTGCGGCCGCAACCACCCTTATCTTCTTCAAGATCCTGCCGCAGGACTTGGCAATGTTGTCTTTGTCTCCCAGCTCTTCTTCAGTTGTTGTTTGAAATCAACAAGTTAAAAATTAAAATTGAGCAAGTAGAGTCAGAAATCTTTGAAAGTTATTTGCCGACTGTTGGCCGCCACTTTCGACTTGAAGACCTTTTTGCCATCTTGTTTGTTCATGGGGCCAAAGTTTAGTCAGGAATCTGAGAACACTTACGTGGAGTAACCACAGCACAACGTAACAAAACCACCACCGCGCCTTTGAAATGACTTCATATTCGCGAATACTTTTGGTATGGACTGCACGTGTTCATGATTGGTAGCAGAACTGTCCCTCATTGTTCCACATTTACGGCTCATATGTACCACGATCGTGCGTGCGTTGAAGTTACCGTCGGTATCATATCAAAGTCTGGAATGACACGAAGTGCAGGCCGATCCTCGCGCACTCATGTGACAAGCACACGACTGCACTGCCCTATCCAAACAAAGCCTTGGCCACGATTTACTCCATCTCTTGGCCACGCTGCTGCAGAATGAGTCCCTGTTATTGCTCGTGGCACCAGGAAAGAAGGGGAAAAGGTCGTCGAGCCATCGTGTCCAGCGATTGGGTGGGGTGAAAAAAATCACTGTGTCTTGTCATCAGTCGTCGAGCAAAGTTGCCGGCTGATTAGTGATGATTACAGGGCAGTTCTGCAGCCGACGGAAGAGAGTAAGTTACGATTTCTGTTCCTGCCTTTGCCCCCGGGGACACCGACAGTACGTGCGCAGTTCTTAGGCGTGTGCAGCCTTCGTGTCCGCACGTTCGCAGTTCTTCAGAGTTTCCATGCAAGCACACCTGAGATGGCGCTGAAACTCATACCTGCACCCCCATGCATTTTATTCTTCTTTATGACATGAGTAATCAGACCAGGATGCGTGGATGGAGGCAGGCCGGATGACCTTCGGCAAAGTCCTTCAGCAACTAGACGTCTTTCCTCCTTCCATTGCAGTCATATTTATATGAGAAAAATTAACTGACGACGTCCTCAGCCAGCAGCAGATTTTTTTGTGTCAGGACTCACACATATATCTCGGCTAATACGAAACTAAACTTTAGGCACGTTCTACGTTCATGCATCTCGACATCACCACGGCCCATTTCTGAGAGCACTTGAGCAAAATATCGCTTAAGGTCATCAACTGTGTAGCACTGTATTCACCTACGCAAGGGAATCAATAAGGCTATTTCGGTGAGGGGAAAACACCCGCGAAAGAAAAACCCAGCAGAATTGCACATTTTATGCCATGGTATAATTTCCCCACTTTTGTGCGTGCGTGTTTACGTAGGGGAAGGGCCACATCCACTGGCCAAGTCAGTCACAAGCCGAAGTGGGACACACCTTTGCTAGAGATATGAAGGACTCGAGTCAGACACTTTGACTCCAACAGTGACTCCGTTGCAGCTCACGAGTCACTTCTGGTTGTTTATGAGAATAGCATCGTCGTTAGGTCATTTACACTTGTCATTTGAACACAAAGTTCTCCGAATTGCGAAAGCCCTAATGGAACAAACAGACTTAGATATATCACTTTCAATCGACTCCTTGTGACCTTACTCGACTTGATTCGAGTGGACTTTTTCTCACTCTCATCACTAACCCGTAGCTCGCTGATCGGTTGGCCTGAGGACACCACTCTCGATCGGGTTGCGCCGGCATGCAGCTTAGCTTCATTTATATTCCCGCTGTCCTTCAAAAACTGTTGCCTCGAAACGTTTCCATCTGCACATTTTTGCTGGCAGAATTGGATGACTTCGCTGACGATCAACGGTGTAGCCGAAATACCAAGAGAGCGAGCAATAGAGAGAGACAGAGACAGAGAGAGGCACGACAACCCTTGCTTTTAGGCCTCTCCCTTCTCTACATAGGCATTGGTGCACACAAACTCGCAGCCCCCAAGTAAGAACAGTGTTTTGCAAAGTTCAGGGCCTTCATCTCGGTGGAATTGCAGTAGCAGCAGCAGCAGCGGCGGCGGCGGCGGCGGCGGCGGCAGCAGCGGCATCGATTGTCCTCTTGCAGTTCAGGCGGAGGGCGCGCGTGGGTGCGCGCGCGCACTTACTCGAAATGACATTGCAGCTCCTCACAGTGAAGGAAGTTCTTCCAGGGATGAAGAAGGTAAGCCCAGAGCTTATAGTTTTGTTATCGACTTATCGGTTTCACTTTCCTGGCCAATGGTGTCTCTTGCTCGGCGAGACATAAAGGAAGGCACCACACGGAGCCAGCAAGTATATGTCAATACGTGATGCTCACTACAGTAGCTTTCATGTATGGTGCACACTAGTCCTGAGTCGAATCACTAACAGGCGAATACTGAGTCTCAATCGAATGAGAAGTGTTACGAATCTGAATCTCAAGCGAATGTTCAACCTTTGGGCGGGGTATGAATCCGATTCGAATCCTATTCAAATGGAACCCCAATCCAACATTCGTAAATGAGCAGAATCAAAGTTGCACCCGCCTTTGGCACCTTAAGAGACGTCTTTGTGAAATCTACCCAAAGTCACTTCTGCCGGCATCGTCGTTCCTCTTTGACCTCAGTGAAAGATTCAAATTGTCCCGGATTTAAGTGATCGTCACGAGATTCGAGTCCATGATTTCAGATCTGCATCTTGGGTGAGTCCTTAAATCTACGACCCTGAAGCTTGAGAGAAGCTAGCCAAGGTTCAAATCAGATTCGAGTCATATCCAGAGCTATTGTACACTACTGTATCTTACGCGGACATGACTGGGGCATGAGATTTCTATCACACGAATGGGAGGAACGAAGCAATGACATGCTAATGCTCGTTTCACCACTTTGCTGAAGAAATCGGTTAAGAAACCCAATGGGCGGGCGCGCAGCTGCAAAAATGCCGACCTTTTTTTCTCATACTCAGAACGCATCTCCTTTTTTTCCTCTGTGCGTGATTGAAGGCAAATTGTGTAGTACCTGCACACGCAGAGGAATATTCTTCCACTACCGAGAACATCGAACCCAAGGCCTTTGGACAAAGCCAAAAAAAACCGCGTACGCAGTGATGCGTCCACTGGTAACATCAGTTTTCTCTCGCTCTGACGTCACCGCTAGCTCGATGCGTGAGGAGGTTTTCGCAAGAAGTTAGCTTGACGACTGCCTCTTTTAACCCTTTTTTCAGTCATCTGGTGAAGCATCGCACCTAGAAGTACGACAAATATCAGGGGTGAATTGTGCAATCGTTTTTGGCTGCTGCGAGCTGCAAGGTTAAGCTGACATCAATGATGCTCCTCAGCGTGCTTGGCTTTAATTTTGCCTGCACACTGGGAGAGAGAGACAGACATTATAATGCATATCCCTTTGTTCCCGTGATGTTGCGGTTTGCCGTTAGGTACTTCAGTTGCACAACTGGTTGCACTTCTTACAGACTACGGTGGCGCCGGCCAAAGAAGAAGAAAAATGGGGCCAACGCCCATGCTAGGATTAGACTGTGTTGTATGTAACTGCACCATTGGGTCAGGATATTTAACAAATCTGGTTAAAAACCATTTCAGCAAATAACACCAGAAGATATAAAAATGTAGGGGTATTTCATACAAATGGGCCCTATTAGTCTAATGTTATGCGTCGCATCTGCACTTAGGCCTATGGAGGGGCCTACTGTCTGTCGGGTGTGCCATACGGCGATGTGCATGTTTTTTGCCGTCCACAAGATGGTAGGAGCCGTGTTCTGGTCAAAGTTGGACTTGGGGTTAGTTAATATCAATTGATCCTGAAATGATTTTCTAGTTCAATATCAAATATGAACTCTCTATGGTGAACAAAGTCTTGTCCATAGCCTCACGCAAGTGGCAGCGCTTCTGCTGGTGTTGCCAATCTTGAGGATGCTGCCATTTACCAGGTACCTGTTAGAATATGTTGACTGCTTTTGGAGGGGCGCCCGGAGAGCAGATGTCAATTATGTTTTTTTTTTTTGAGGAGTTTTGATGTATCTTGATCTCACTTTAGTGACAACAAATGCGCCAGAATCCTCATCACATTACGTAATCTGCCAAAATCCAGGCGACAACTTTTTACAGGAACTTAGAGACCTTGCCATAACTCTGCTTATAGTAACAGTTCAATGCCACGCTATAAAGCAAATTAAAGCTTAGACTAGACTCAATGATGATAATTTGTCAGCGTGCCCATACAGGTTGCAGAAGCGTGCTAAAAACGGCCCCCAAAATATGTACATCGACTTATGGCGCACCTGGTATTTATTGACCGCGGGGCATGCACTTCTAGCTGTGTGACAGAGTCTTTTACAGAACTGAATGCAATGTCTTTCTTGACTACCTTGCTTCTTATGTAACACCCAATATCTTCAGGGTGCAATGGAAAGGAACTCGATATCAGTGTTGATAAGGAGACGTCACTGTATTTGCTGCAGTAAAATTTATTAATAACCTTAAAAAAATTGCAATTTCCTTTGCAAAAACAAAATGGCGCTGCTCATGAATGAAGATCTGTTGTCAATAATTTTGCAGATGTTATCCCACCCGTCGTCGCTTCTTTTGCTGCTGCTATTCCCTCTGGCAGCTCACAGCGACGACTGCGCCCTCATCATCCCTGGCGATCAATTCGACGCCTGCATCACCTTTGAAGCCGTGAATGCCGCCTTCCTGTCGGCCAGGGACAGCGTGGGGCTGCCACCGGCGGGAAGGGAATTCTCCACGGAGGACGTTGGCAACCTGGGCACCGTGATCCAGGAGGCGTCACGATTTCTGGCCGAGCAATATGGGCTGTCGAGAGATGCCATCGCTTCGGGGCTACCGCTCATAGATACCACCAAAACTGTCATCGAATCTTACTGCCCATCCTATCTAATGACTCCACACTGCAAGGTCGGGTATGATTTGTGTTAGAGTTTCTCTTTTAATATCGTTCGGGTAGAATTATTTGAATAGTCGACATTGACCCTTATTTTGAGCTTTTAGTCATCGTGAGCACTAGCAGCCAATAGTAGGGTATGCTCCAGAAAAAAAGGGGCGAAGTCTTGTGTTCCCGGCATGTCTACAATTTTGAGATTGGATAGCTGAAATTGCTGTGCAAGATAGATTGGAACTAATGGAACGCATGTACATATGTAGAAAAGGGTACGAGAGTCTGGGCATGCCTGTCATCTGTCTTGACACCTTGAGGGAGTGCATTCGGATACTGGAAATACTATGTCCCATTTTGTGAACTAAGATTATGGTCCACTCAGTGCTCTAGAAATTAGATCAGTCGAGAAGGTGGAGGGAGCATTAAAGCAACTTGTGCATAAGAAAGGTCAATGGAGAACAGCTGGTAGCCGGAATGAAACAGAACTTTTGGTCATAGGTATCTGGTATGGAAATTTTTGTGACCTTCTTCCAACGTTCCAAGCAAAGATGTGCGATGTTAAAAATCCGAGGTCGTTACGATATGATGCGATATCAAGGCCAAAAGTCGGTAGCTGGCATCGGTAGTCGGTATATCAGAAGACCTCGGCAACAGTCGGTATCACTATATTTATCGTCAATCAGCACTCGATAAAATCTGGCTTATCAAGCTACTTTATTTGGGGTACAGCTGCTTATAACTTATGTTCAGCACTGACGGATTTTTGCTCAAGAAAATTATCACGGCAACAACAAGCAAAATAAACTGGTAGATTGTAGATCCACTACTGAGCTCAATGATAATATACTGCGTTGGCGTAATACCGACTTTGACGATAATACCGACCTGGGCCTATACCGACTGGCGATATTCAATATCGTCGGATCTTAATCGTCGGTACTCGGTATTGGCATAGGTATATCGCACATTTTTAGTTCCAAGCATGCCAGGAGCACAAAACTTTTCACGGATTTTATTCAACAGCATTTACAGGGCAATTTCTTCGTGGCGGAAAGGCTGTTTGGGGAACTGATTGGTCGACTGACTAAGTTATATTGTAACTCTGTTCCTTTATAAATTATGATATAAAAAATCACTTAGGTCGAGCGCTACCGTGACCTCTCCGGAATGTGCAACAACCTAAAACACCCCCACTGGGGTGCATCCAAGAACGGCCATCACCGCTTTCTGCCACCTGACTTTTCCGATGGCGTCTCGGCACCGCGTCGTGCTGCCTCCGGCCGCGAGCTGCCCTCGGCCAGGAAGGTGTCTGCCACTGTGCACAACGATCATGGCTTCCACGACCACGCCGTGACGGTCTTGCTCGTGGCCTGGGGTCAGTTCATTGATCACGACATCACGCTGACGGCAGAGACGCGTGACCCGCGGACTCGGAAGACGCCCAAGTGCTGCGAAGGCAACGCCCACCCCAACTGCCTGCCCATCGAGATTCCTCACGGCGACCCTTTCTTCGCCAAGCACGAGCAACGATGCATGAACTTTGTGCGCTCTCCAGCAGGGCTACGCTACAACTGCCGCCTGGGCACGCGTGACAGCTTTAACGAGATCTCATCCCCTATCGACGCTGGAACCGTCTACTCCAACGATGAGGAGACGTTGAAGACGCTGCGCAGCTTCAAGGGTGGCCGCCTCAAGATGCTGCCTGTTTTCGAGGACTTCGGCATGAAGGACCTACTCCCTCTCAAGCTGGAGGATCCCGACGAAGGCTGCATCAGGCCGAGCGAGGATGTCTACTGTTTCTTGGCCGGTGACCTGCGTGTGAACGAACAGACGGTCTTGGCCGTAGTGCACACGCTCTTTGTTCGCGAGCATAACCGCATGGCCGACGCCTTGGCCAAGGTCAACCCGCACTGGAATGATGAAACGCTCTTCCAGGTACCAAAATACAACCACTTTGTCACTAAGAGCCGGGAACTGAACGATATCGCACTGTCAAAAGCGATCCATCTTTCTCGTTCATTCATTCTAGGAGACGAGGCACATCATGGCTGCGGTAAAGCAACACATTACGTATAATGAGTTTCTCCCCATGGTCTTGGGCAAAGAGGTCATGCATCGTCACGAGCTCGTTCTCCTGAAAGGCGGATACTCCGACACTTACGACCCTTTCACCAACCCATCCACCAGCACGGGCTTCGCCTCCGCCGCCTTCCGCTTTGGCCATACCCTCTTGCCGTCAACCATCGAGCGGTGGAGCAAGACTCACCGATACGTGGGCTCTCAGCGGCTCAGTGAGATGCTGCAGCAACCCTATGACCTCTACAAGGGAGGCTGGGCCGACACTTTCGTGCTGGGCTTGGTGAACCAAGTGGCGCAGGCGTTCGATGACTCCGTGACGCAGGAAGTCACCAACCACTTGTTCCAAGACCCGGGCAAGAAGTTTGGACTCGACCTGGCAGCCGTCAACATGCAGAGGGGTCGGGAGCATGGAGTCCCTTCCTACAACCGGTGGCGTGAGTGGTGTGGATTCCCAGCTATTCGTAGCTGGGACGAGCTCTTGGGCATCATGACCAACGCCACTGTGGCTGGATACGCGTCCTTGTATGAGACGCCCGAGGATGTGGATCTTTGGTGAGATGATACAGTGTACTACTAAGTGAAGGCTTTAATACTAAATGCTACTTTAATACTATTAATACTACTTTATTTATTTAAACTACTTTAATACTACTACTATACTACTCTTTAATATTACTAACTACCGGCTTTGCTGGAGAACATTCTATAAAGCGCCGTCTTACACCTCGTCGACGCACTTCACGTCGTCTACACCCTTCGCGCTCACCACGGACTTCGCGCTCACGTACACCTCGCTCACGACCCTCGCACAGAAGCTGAGCAGACAGATGTACATGTGACTCTCGCACTTTATTAGATACCATAATTCATTCAGCTGTGCTTCAGAGACTGAAGCTTTCTGCATACCTAACTGCACCATTACATCCGCACGCGCAATAACGTAAGGGTTTTCTGATAATTGCCCTTTCTTTGTAGCAACACTAGGAAACATTCAATCACTTTACTTCTTTCATTGCATGCAGTCACTTCATTTCACACTGAGATAGTGAAAATTCTTTTCGAAATTGACTTTTTCCAGTCGAAAGTCCATGAGAAAAACTGCAAAAGTGCGAAAAAAGTACTTATTTTTTTACTGCCTTGTTTCGTTTCACATTGTCGTCCTTCACGTTTACGTCCACGGGTCCACGTCGTCGTCACCGAAGTTGATATCCACGATGACGGCGAGGTCGGACATTTTTTCTTGGTGTCCTGCGAGTACGTTTGCTTGTCGCCAGCTTTCATGCGCAACTAATTTCTACATGGTCATTTTCGAAATTTAAAACTTCAGCGATAAAATATCAAATCGGCACGCATATGAAACGAGGCAAGAAAAAGTCATTTTCAAAAAGAAAATCTCATGTCCCAACAGAAAATTACTACTTTTTGCCACTCATTCTTCCATTCATGCCGAATCGCGCTTTTCTGGCAGTTATGAAAAATTCCTGAAAAAAGGTTCTGCTTATTTGTTTTCGAACAAATATTTGTTCGACTCCTGTGGTTGCAAATTGCATTGTGGACATATTTTCCGTAACGAACTTAAGCTACTTGCTTATTTTGGCCAATTTTCCTCAAAAAGCTCTGAAGAAGATGAAAAATCACAAGAAGTTATCAGAAGATTGTTGTATTAAAGTACAGATCCCCCCCCCCATAATTACCCCCACGATACCCTTGATGGCTCTCACGCAGTCTGAATTTCTGCTGCTCCGCCGCGGGGAAATCAAAGCTGCTCTCGTGTCATGAAGTCCCATCTCGAGTCAATAAAGGGCTACTTCACAGGTGGGAATATGCAAGAATTACATACCGGTACATTAACGGGACTACGAACTACCAGGTGTGGGGGACACACGCCGTGTGTATGTAGTGTATAACACCATAGAGGATTCAGTGGCTTGTGTGGCCATTGCACCGGCTCACATGAAGTTCCATGAAACTTAAAGAGTCCTTGCCAAAATTATAAGCAACTTTTAAGCGTCTGACCTTTTTACGCACAGCATCAATGCATCAAGATGTAAGCATGAATTGCGTTCTCCCTCTCTCTCACCCACGCACGCACCCACGCACCCACAATTTATTGCTATGCAGTCGTGAGGTTGTAGAATACATAGTCTCGTGCACTTCAATTAGGTGTTCCAAAGCTGAATTACTTACTGTTGTACTCTACCTACTGTTACTTACTACTTACCACTTACTTCGACATCGTTCCAGGACTGCCGGCATCAGCGAGCGTCCTCTGCCGGGATCCATGGTCGGACCCACGTTCGCCTGCATCATTGGCAAGCAATTTCACAACTACCGACACGGCGACCGCTACTGGTACGAGAACGGGGGTTGGCCCAGCAGCTTCACGCTGGAACAGCTGGCCGAGATCCGCAAGGCGAAGTTGTCTCGCATTATGTGCGACAACAGCGACGACATAGAGACCCTGCAGGTCTTCGCCATGGTGCTGCCCGACCACGAGATAAACCCGCGCGTGCCGTGCAAGAGTTCGGTGCTGCCAAGTATCGACCTCTCCAAGTGGAGGGACGCAACTTATTTTTCGTCACCTTCTGGATTCTAACATCGTTTAGTCTGTTCACGCTAGAAAAGAGTTAGAGTTCAAGCTAGAGTTCAAGCTAGTCAACAATCGAGGCATTTCATACTCGCGAGTGTTTTAATTTTTTCATTGCATTGTGTCTGTTCTTGACAATATTCGCCTGATGACTGCAGACAGTAGTACCTTTAAGCGCCAATAAAGGAAAAAATGACAAGTGTCCTTGTTTGCTCTTGACTCCACCAGTTAGTTGTTCTTACTAATCTCATTGCAATGAACAGTGAGTGTCGAGTGCAGTGCAACCTCTGCTTGAGCATAACATTGGTCTACTTGTTTCCTATGTACAACAGGCCCCTCTCTTTAAAAATAACCTATTTTAAGAATCAGGAAAAGCTTATTTGTCGTAGAGAGGTTCCCCTAAACCGGCAAAAGTGAACAAATCAATAATGATGTAAACAGTACTCCAGGAGGAGGAGGAGCAGCAGCAGCAGATTCATGACCATGTCTCTACAGGCATTGGACAGTGTGCTTTTGGATGCCACTGCTACTTTTGCGATGCAGCCGTACGGGAGGTGTCCATCACTTGACTTTGACAAAAGGTCATGGTCGATTGCCATCGTTCTGTCATCAGAAATGGCATTTCACTTTACAACCATGTTCATACATGGGGAGACACAAGTGGTGGTTTGTCAGGAGCATCCCCAGAACAACTTGAGAATCCATTCCACCTGGCATCTTATCAGCTATAATCAGTGGCTTCAATAAAAAAGCTTTTTCAGGTAATGCGGCCGAAGCTCTCTTAGGGTACTGTACATTTCGGGGCATCCGGGAGATCCCGAGAAAAAGTGAATATATATTTTCGGACGGAGGGAGTATTTTTCACCACCTCCAACCATTTCACAGCTTCAAGTTGAACAGCATCTATGCTTAATGTCTAGATTGTGAGATGCTATTCGTCCAACATTTAATATTTCCACCTCTCAAAAACAACAATCCTCCGGATCACCATGTACACGTTGGAAGTCTTTTAGTCGAACTCTAATTAGCACGACTGTTCAAAGAAGTTGCCATATCAGTAGCAGAGAAATTATTCGTTGGTTGTAATGACATCCTAGTCTGCCAACAGCTTTCAGTCCTGACAATACAAAGAGTGTTATTGAGAACTGCGTCACTTGCATTCATATTCTACAAGCTGCATGTCAAAAGTCTTCTCCTAAAAAGTAGCAGGATCTGCATTGTTCTGAACCATTGCAGCTTTGCTCACAAGCACTCGCTGTATCTAAGGACTTGGATCACATCTTAAGAGAGTGAAATTAACAGTCGCTTTGGCTCCATCTATGAACAACGTTTTCAGTCAAACAGGAAATGTCCAAACACATGTGGCCCCTCCTCTTCCTCTTCTCCGTGCGCGCGTTTGGGGCGCTTTAAAGTGAGCAAGTAGAGATGTGAAGAAAGCTTCGGCGGGTCCTGTTTCAAGCCTGGTGATTGAAGTCAGAGACACGGCTGAGCCGACCAAACCGTTTCAAACCTCGCCAAATGTTGCGAGATTTTAATTTTGTTAAATCGAAGTGCTCAGCACATCCCTAAAACGAGCTTGGGCGGAGCCTGAGGAACAGAGCATCCACAAGTGCCTGGTAGTCGTTGGAGAGAACTATGCTTAGTGGTCAGACACACAGTGAATCAATATTATTCTTATTGGCGACCACGTAAGCACTGGTGGTGCACGTACAGTGAAGTCTCGCATATTCTATGACAAATGGAGACTGGCAAAAGAGACTGTTGAGAAACTGAGTAAGGTCCTCGTGTGCTTCTCCAATGTTGTCCATCGAATCTGGTGCGTGTGCGTTACATACCGAGAGCAAGACCTGCATTCATGTGCATGATAGTCATCGCTACAATTGTCCTCACCCTCACTATTGCTACGACCTCTCTCAAAGTCACCCCCGAAGTCGTTGCTGCAATCCGTGACTTGTGTAGTAAATGTACAGTAAGTTCATACTCTTTGCGTTCATCATGCTCTTCGCGCTCACCACAAACTGGATATTTAAGTTTGCTCTGGACAGACGTATACACGGACCTCATGCATCATATAATAGGTATAAGAAGATCATCATGAAGTCGTAAGCTCAGGCCAGGAATTAGTACAGAAGTCACACCAAGTCGACGCCAAAAGTATCAAGCAGTGGTGTCAATTGACAGTTACAGTAGAAGCCGCTTATAAGAACCATATCCGTTCTAGACCAAATCGTTCCTACAAGCACCCTGATCTTGTTCATCAGAATTAACAACATAAGAAACATAACCGTGCAATTGTGCACTGAGAGATTTGAGACAAGGCTCATTTTGCCTTGAGAGTTAAAGACGTTGATGGTTTTGCCTATAATTCTTCCCATTGTAAAGGTTTTTACTACCAATGGCAACATCTACAATGATCCAAATCCTCGTACTATGCGAACAATTTGATGTGGATACCAAGTACATTCCTCAGCTACTGTGTGATGCTAAGATCATGCGGACTGCTGCCATCATGCATGTGAGATTCCACTCTACGTCACATAAAGTGCTCTTCTTAGTTGTGTCTTACTGGCATTCCCTGCCTGTGACGTGCTGTATATACTGAGTGTTGCATTGGTCCTCTCGCACTTTTAGAAGATCCTCCATAAGAATATCCCTCCACAGAATACAGGTAGAATCAGTGGTCCCCTGATTGAGGTTCCAGCGAAGCGGAGGGACACAATGACTTCTGGTCCACCCTGTACATGTAGCTGTGGTATTTCTCTTTCCCCACGTGGCTAATTCCTCAATCGGAAATCCGTCGACAGGCGTGGAGGATTTATTGTCCTGGCACACAAACACATACGGAGGGAAGGAGAAGCCTTTCTCAGTATGCGAAAATACCCTAAATCTGCCCCGGACGCATTCACAACATTGCAGTTGTTCCCGCCACAGCAAGACTCACCTTGAATCTCTCGATGCTGCTTTTTTTTTGCTTTCATGTCACGTTTCATCAAAAGAAAAACTTTTTTGTGCCTGGACAGAGGAGAAAAGTAGTCTCTGCAGTTGTTGGCAGTCGATGGCACAAGAAAATTGGATCTTCTGTCGTTTTGTTCCCTAAACGCCGTTGGAACAAAACTTTGTAAACACGGAGTTTTAGCTGAATTTTCTCCGCAAAGATTCTAAACTCGACAGGCACAAAGAGTAAACTTAATGTTTCTAATTGCTCCACGCGTTGGTCTGGTTTCATTGACTTTCTCTCACCCCATTCCAAGCCCATTCTACAGTTCATTCTGGCTCTCTGGATGCCATTTTGCTTTGCCTTCTGGTCTTGCCAGTGGCAGATGCGACTTCACGGAAAGTGGGGAAAGGAGAGCAAAAGTTAAAGATAACAAACAATGAAACTCATCTCTGGAATGAAACGATAAGGAAATGAAAGGAATTGGCTAGCGTGAAATTATTTCTCAGTGTAATGAACACACCACAGTTCGTACGGACGCTGTATATTGGATGTGCCTGTAGCCCTCACATATTTGCTGAGGAAGCCACTCATAACGATTGTCCTACCCTCTGTTCTGGGGGGATTTTCTTACAAAACAAACAAGGTTGCTTAATAGAGTACACACGCCGGTGTCACGTACAGACATCGACACAAAGTGAAATAAATGGTGCCTTTATCATCTACGCCCCGCAATGTCTTTGCTTCAGGTGCACTGGTCCAAAATGGCTGCCCAACTGGTGCTGATATTACAGATCGTCAAGGACCTTTCATAGGAACATGCTGTTATCGAGAAGATCCTATACCTTTGGAACCCTGAGCTCGGAGTATAATTATACAGAATGTTACGGAATACAATTGAATCCGGATACCACAAGCCATTCCTTTCTTTTCCTTTTTCTTCGCTTTATAAAAACTTTTCAATTTCGTTCTTGCTAATGGACTCTGGGATTACAGGGCTGTTTGCATCTAAAGTTGGCAAGTTGTGACGAAGTCCCCTGGGGAGTGACATAGAGAGGTCAGGACCCTGCCCCTCTCCTCAATTGTAGGCTAACATTGAACATGGGTTCAGTCATTTCACGCATTGTCCACTCCTGTCTCCACTCCTTCTCCCTAGGAATGACGGAAAGTTGAAAATCAGACTATCGTACAGTGGTCTCCGTTTATAACCATCTAGTCAAAATCCGGTCACAGTCATGACTAGGGCTGGTCCCTGAGTATGACCGGACACTACTGTATTTAAGACACATATACAACAATTATGGCGGTTAAATGCCGAAGGCCAAACCTGTGGGCTTATGGGCCTCAGTCACGCTGAGACATGAGTCGAATCAGTCTTGCAGAAAGTGAGCGATGCGAGCTTTTTGTTAACTTTGCGAGGGAGAAAATTGCATGTACTGTGATGTCCAAATTTAGAGTTACAGAAGCAAGTAAAAAAAAAGAACTCTATGCATGTTGTAGCCTCTCATTGTTTTGTGACTGTATAGCAACCCCTGTTTTTTCTGCCGAAACAACACTGGTGTGTCTGCTCTATGCATTGGCACGCGATCAACGACAGCAGTGCGGCCGAGAACCCCGAGAGCCGTTTTCTGCTTTCTTGACGGTTTTTCCTCTGCCTGGACTATTCCATCTCGGCCGAATTAGTCCAAAAAAGTGTGCAACCAGCCGCCGAAGAACAAGTATGACGTCATCCAAAATCAAAAAGATCAAAGGCCTGTGACTCCATCCTCAATAAGGAATTCATCAGCAAGACCTGCGCTGTGGCCTTTGAGAGGATCTAGCGCGTCGTGAAGACCCGTGGGGGCTACATCGAGAACTTTCTGCAGGCTTCCACCATCTCTTAGATACCTCTATCTCAGATACCTCGTAGAAAGTAGTAAAATGTTACAATGTTCTAATATATTACATAGTTCTATCCCTGTAGTGGCTTGACTAATACTTCTAGCTGACGTTGTCAGCTGAAAAAGTTGAAGGATAATTGGAAAATTGACAATGAATTAGTGATCGACCAAATATTCGGTTCGGCCGATATTGGGCAGAACCAGAAACGTAAGGAGACCCTGCTTAGGGAGCTGCCCTGGGCGGTTAGTTGAGGATCTCCCCGCCGATTCAGCCCCTTCGGCCGAAGTCTTCATTTACCCCAGCCACAGACTTAGTAGTTACACCCAGATGTCCAGCGTGGCAGAGCCATCTATTGGATCCCTGATAGGCAGCTTGGAGG
>JAAUXU010118044.1_pt1 | contig 16151 bp, 15 predicted proteins | sample 7278151 | NCBI WGS metagenome assembly JAAUXU01 (sample SAMN14350113, study PRJNA611818) | marine sediment metagenome | isolation source: surface marine sediment (1.8m) | place: French Polynesia: Moorea | collected 2018-08 | reverse complement strand
TCTCAGTTCTTCACAGATCTGGCTCATTTTTGGCATGTGAGACCTTTGGGACAACCAGAAGAATGTAGGCTATGCAAAGTTGCATTATGAGGCTGTTTTGCGGCTGAAATTGAGGTTGAATGTGGCATTTACTACATAGCTCATAGACAGCTATGCCAATAGGTACAGCTAAGTCTGCGTGACTTAGCTGTGTGGTGCCAGTGCTGATCAGTAGCTATCTAGGAGCAGGGACGAGAAGGAGTCAGTCAAAGTGAACGGCGAGCTGGACAAACCCGGCAAGCCCAACTTGGGCTTGAACCATCAACTGACGGCCTGCTGCCATCACTGCCAGGGGCTGGGCAGAACAGAAGAGTGTCAGGAATCAGGATCAGCCAGTTCCTAAAGTAACAACAAAAGTGAGCATGAAGTGCATGGTGAGGTCAAGGCACATGGACAGCGTGAAGTACGTGGTGGACGAGGAGAACTTATAGAATTCTCCCAAGCAAAGCCGAGTGCAGGTTCAGCTAGTTTGAAATATTCCCGGTTGTTTGGTACCTTCTCAGGTTTAACCATGTCAGTGTAGAGCTGGATTAACCAGTCCATCAAGATGCCCGCAGAGTTCCGCACAGAACTGGTAAGGCTGTTATTGCCGTGCCCTGTGAGGTCTCCAGGGTTACCAATCTGACTATGTTAGGAGCCAAATGGCTTTTTTTGACGTGATTCGGAATTTTTCAAGTTTTTTCAGTACTTGACTTAATTTCAAGCACAACTGTCAGTAAATAAACAGCGGACTTGGCTGGGTCTTTGTGCACCTTTTTCACTCTTCGGCCCTTTGACAGTCTGGCTTTTGATCGTGACAAAAAAGCGGCAACTCTGATGTCTCCTACTATGAAACGAATAGAAGCACTTCTGATCGGCAATTACTTGACGAAATGGACCGAAGACAGAAAATCTTGGCTTGGTTACTGCAGAAAATGGGGGTGGGGACTTGAACGTTAAACAAACTCTCCGCTTCCCCCCTGCTTTTCTTCGGGTCTTCACCCAGGTTACAGGCATACAGAGTGAACTTTGAAATAATCCTGGGAGTTTTCTCGTACAATAAGGACTCTGCATGTTGACGCACCCTGTCCTGTACGTGGATTGCTCGTCCCACCATCTGTGACTCTTCTCTGTTGCAGTTTTAAATTCTTTAGCCTGACACGTTTCTTCTTTCACTTTACGTGCAGTCGACCTGTGATTTAGTCAACTCGTCCGACAGCACTGGAAACTTGACTACGTCGGAGGTGCCTTTTGGATGATAGTTTCACTTCTTTTTATTGCATAAAGAGTAGACTATTGTTATGGTGACATCTGTGATTTCTGCCTGCTTCATCAATGAGTGTGGCTTTTGTTGTTTCATGTAGATCATCTCTAGTGAAAGTGATGAGGAAAAACTCAACTAGTTGTTGAAATCATGTAAAAGTCCTAGAGAACGGGGAAAAATCTGTTGCATTGATGCAAAATCTTCACCGTATCAAGTGCGGCTAAATTTGACTAAAAACGGAGACGTTCATGTGGCAAAAATTACCTTAAAGTTGACTCTGTCGAGTTTTTTGGATAACATCGGACGTCGACTGTAAATACATAATAGCTGTGTGCACGCACTTATCTTGTGCTCATATTTTTTGTATTGTTGACAAAGTTCCTGCAGTAGATTGCATTTGTTAACGGTGCAAGTCCACAAGTGACTGTGCCGGTGGAGAAAGTACCGACACTGGCTTGAAATGTAAAGTGAATCGTATGAAACTCAAATGTGTGCCAAAAAAGGGTCAACGTTTCGTACTAATGTTTCGACACATACTGCACAAATGTGAAAAATGGAATGAAATTTTTAGTTCAAGGACACCAAATGTATTGCACTCAAGAAGATGGCGTCAATGGACCTAGTGGCGGCGGTGGTGGCGGCGACAAGAGCAGCGGTATTGACGGAAGTAGCTTTGCTGTAGCTTGTGCCCACGTTGTAGGTGTTATAGCTGGAGGAGATGGCGGAAGTGGTGAGTGAGGACGCATCGGAGGCTGTTGCTCCTGCACCCGAGGCAGTACGTGAATCTTTAGGTCTGGTTTTGACTGTTGCTGGTGTTTTTGTGTCAAGTACTTGTCCTTCTCCTGAGACTTGTCGTCGTTCTTGACGTAGTTTCTTGTCTGTGCCGCCTGAGTCGGGTGGTGCCTTTCATTCTCCTCGTTGTTCCTGGGGTAGACAGGCACGTGAGTGTGTGCTTCAAGTACCCATGTTAACACTCACCATGTTTTGGTGTTTTTGCTGTACTCCTGAGACTTGTGCTGCAGCAGCTGCTGCTGCTGCTCCTTTTCATATTCGTCCTTGGTCTGATTGTGCGTGACCCACATCTGCATGTCGAGGTTCACGTGTGTGTCCTTACCGTATGCTGGCGGGCGGCGATTTTTGGCGTTCAGTACGTCCACGCGGCAACGTTGGCGATCGGCCTTCGCTTGGTCGACGTCGGCGTGGAGGTCGCCGATGGCCTTGTGCAGGTTCGCGATGCGCCGCTCGGCGGCCGACACCATCTCTTCGTAGCGGTGGGCGTCCATCAAGAGGTTGCGCAACTCGCGATTCTCCGCTATCATTGAGGAGACCTAATCATTAACATGCTTTTAAGGGTGCTTAGATCAAAGGAACTTATAGTCGCCCCAGTTTGAACTTACAGTGTGAGTCAAGAAGAGGTTTGCACGTACGTGTTTGCAAACAGTGGAGAGAAGAGGGGATAGTCGAGGTTAACAGTGTGTCTGATAGAGAGGGGTTAGAAGACGTGTCAGGCAGAAACGCGTTGCAAAGCCTACCTCCCTCCTGAGGGCCACCTGCTCGTGGTCACACTCCTGAGTGACAACGTGAACGTCAATGTAGGCGTCCTTCATGTGCGCGTGATCCTTTTGCAGACTGCCGTACTTCGATTTCAGCTCTTCCAACTCAACCTGACGAAGATATGATGCCAGAAGAGTGATATATGGTGGAGAGTATCACGGTTGAGATGGACATTGGGAATAGCACGACTGATCAGTGATCGATCCGACCGTTGCTCACCTGTAGCTTTCTACTGTTCTCTTTCCACTCCCTGAGTTCGTTCGTGAGCCTCTCGACCTGCACGTGGTCGTCGTGGTTCCGACGGTGCAGTTCACGAATCCGTCCCTGAATGCCGTCCAGGTGCTTGCGCAAGTCGTGGAATGCGCGGAACATGTCCTGCGTGACAGGGAACCAGTGCAGGACCGTGGTGCGGACACAAGCTCTAGGCGTACGGAATTTACCTCTCCACGCTCGTGGATGACATCGATCCAACGACGGAGTTCTCCTATCATGTTCTTCAAGCGCTCCAGCTGTTGGATGGACTTCTTGTGCTCAGCTATGAACCACTTCGTGCCTGAATGTAGGACAGGCGACCCAGGATTAGTGGGAGGCCTTTGGAAACAAAGATTCATCCCACTTATCCAAGGCTGAGTTTTGAACTTTGTGCATTCTCGGTTAGGTCAGGACTACAACCAATGGTAAGAAAGCTATGCCTCGTCATGTCGCAGCTACGCATGGAAAGGTCCACGTCCACAAAAAATAACTGAACGTGACAGTCGGTGATCTACCTGGAGTCGGATTGCACTGCTTGGTCTCATTTCTGTTGAGCTGGCAATCGATCCCGGACACCAGCCTCTGGTTGCGCCAGCGGATCAGGTGGAAGGGATCGCAGTCGGACCAAGGAGGCTCGTCATACTTGCAATCTGGGAAGGCAAAAATTAAAAAAGAGGAGGCCTCTTACAGTGTAATGAACTTCTTCGGTGCCAACGTGCAGACGTGTGGACGTGCAGCGCAGTAGAGCGCGCACCGTACGTACGAGACGACCACTTACTGTGTGCGTCAAAATATTCGACCTACTCGGATCGAGTCAGGCATTTCTTTTGACTCACACTGGACATGCGAGTGAGGTTGCACCCTATAGTGACTGAAATGATTACTGACCTTGGCCACTGTTGTATGGTGATATCGGTCCCGGCAGCTTTGGCGGTCCTTCATAGGGCTCCTTCACCCTTACTCCGTAGTTGGGGTTTGGTCGAAGAGTGGATTCAGGACTCACAGTTGGTGTTCGCCGCTGAGAAGGAGGACCAGTTGGAGAATGTTGACTCCTGTCTGGAGGTGGAGGTGAAGGAGGTGGAGATTGCTGTAGCTGTGGCTGCAGCTGCAGTTGCGCGCGGGGCTGTAGGTGCTCACCCATGCCGGGTGGTCGAGACTGTGGTCGAGGCCGAGGCTGAGCATATGGATTCGCTACCTGTTGCCCCTCAACTACTGCTAGACAGAAGCCGCCACTTGACGCCATCACGAGCACGGCCATCATGACCATGACCATGGGCAGCCACGACTGCGGCTGCTGCTTCATAGAACGTATGCAGACAGATGAATGCAGTGATCTGACTTTACGGACGTGCTGGAGATCATTTGTCAGACATGCGACACCTCTCGAGGTATCCTTTTTTGTCGTAGAATGAGATTATATGATGAACGCGGTCATTTCCGAAACAAAGGACGACGTCCATCCTTTGGGATGGATGCTCTTGAGCCTTGGTCGATTGATCAGCATGAGAGGTAAAATGATAACTGTGATCGGGATGAGTTTGAGCATGACTTTGTCAGAGTCCATCATTGCCAGCGGAGTTTGAATTAGACCTCGGAATGACATTGTTAGCGGTTTTGATGCTGAAGGGTCAGTGAAATGTCACGAATCACATCAAACTTGACATGAAAAGTTGACTGAAGAATTGAAAGAAGACTGAATTTTGGAGGGAGTGAAAGGGACGAACCGGTGGAAAACGGACCTTCCAACTTCGGTTATGCTTCAAAGTATTCTTAAGGGCTCGATATCTATTTTTTTGTCAAAAAGTTTCGAAGCAGACATTTTTTTCAAAATGCACGCTAATGGTAACTGTTCAGGTCGTTGTACCCTTAACACCATATGATTCATCTGTATGATATACTATACAATGTGTCAGGCTGAAGTACAATTCTTCAAAATAGAGATTTGAAAGCATTCGTAATGTTGAAGTTGTCGGACACCTCTCGAAAAAAACCTCCTCACCCTGCTCACCGGAGCTGTGTTGACTCACTTAAAAATGACTGACTCGAATATGGATTCTTTAATCATAACTCAAAGTCTCATCCCAGATCAGCAATGAAATTTGACTCGAGTTGACTCGGATAGATGTCTTGACTTGGTTTCAAAAGAACAATAATCTAGCACTTTCTTTAGGGCTAAGATGGGTGAAACATGAGATAAGTTTTTTGACGCAGCTTTTAGTTGTTTGCGGCTTGACTTTGAATTGCACTCATATTTGCGGCTTATTATAACGCTTGTTTATACTCATTTCGAACGAGCAAAAAAAAGTATCTGAATCATCAAAAACCCTTACTCGAGTCATTCCTCATCCCAATCAAGGCTTAGTCAAATGCTGCTAGCACTAGTCATCATTTGTGCCGGCTTCTGACTTAGAGATCAATATCGCCAAAATAGTGTACTCATGATGACATTTAATCATGAGTCATAAAGTTTTATAAAGTCGCCTTTGCAAAGGACATTCATAGCTTTTAAATGAAGTATTGCCAGCTAAATTTGGCTCAGCAGTACTCTCTTGATAGGTTGAGTGACTGTCATCAAGTATTCTTTCTAGCGTAAAATTTAGTTGTTACTTCGCACTGCATTCAGGGCTCTGTGACATGACTTCTTTCACATGTGCTGTACAATCAGCCGTCCATAATGATCTGTTCGTTGTTCAAGGCACTTTGGAGTTGCCACTGCCGGAAGTGAGGAGAAATAAGCGTCATGGACTCCTCCAGACAGACGCTTTTTTGTCGCTGTCAATACGCGCAGGTGCAGACTGCTCTTGGCAACAGCCCCGCTGGCATTTTTGGCGGAGGAAAAGTGGAAAAGAACTGACTTCCCCTCCAAGGATTGCAGAAACGAAGGTGGCAAAAATCTGGATGACCTCTGGCGGGGGCGGCTTTTTTAGCTTTACGACTTCACTCAGATTACGCAGTCAGATGCGACACAGGGTGGAGCAAAAGTTACCCGAGGTAATTGGGGGAAGATTGTTCTGCTTGGGGTAGGAGGCAAAATTACAAAATCTGCTTCATTTGAAAGAGGAAACTCAAGATTTTTATTTGCAAAAGAAAAGGAATATGGTCAAAATTGCACAAAAGTGAATTGAGCTTTAACCTCCCAAAGTTGAAGGTTGCTTCCTCCACATTGCGTGGAGTTGCAACGATCCCCTTAAACTGTGACCCCCGGCACAGAGCAAATTGTGCAGTCAAAATTACAACTTTAGGTACCACCTTTAGTGTAAGACCTGGCACGACAGTAACACAGAGCAGAGTCTACTGTTGAGTGCAGTGTGCTGCATGGGTGCCAGGACTTGTGCCAGAGTCGGAGTTTTGACCTCAACTTTGGAGTCAGTATAGCTCCATATGTCTTCTTTTTCGACTTAAATATACAGCTCAATTGGACCTACTTTTAGAACAGAGCATTTTTCCGCTATCAGACAGACACTGCTACTGTTTGGTGTGCTGTGAATTTGTGATTCTGCAAATGCTGTGTAATAAAAGTATGTCAGATTGAGCTTCAAATTTAGCTGGAAACAGAAATAGACAGACTCGCTCTACATCTCAGCTCATAACACCAACTGCAAGGTTGAGAATTCATGTGTGCCTCCATCATTTCTATGCAGTTGCCAAAAGGCCAAACTTGAGGTCCTGCTTGTGCTTGGCCAGAGTCTATCTTGGTCATTTTTTGCCCATGATATCAAAGCAGCTAAGCTAAGCTTTGGATCAACCAATCATGCTCTTAAGTATCATGGATAAAAGCCAAAGCTGGGCATTCCTATCTTTTCTGTGAGCAGCATAGAGTAAATGAAGTATTTAAAATACACTGGATACGTTTTGTATGAACAATTGGCACAGAGAATCAGAGTGTTTCCAGATCTGGTCTGCTTCAGCTTCAGTTCAAGCCCATTTTCTCCACCATATCAGTGAGGCCATCAGTGAGAGCATTGGCCAAGGCCTGGTTGGTCACCTTTTCGGGGATCGTGGACGCCAGGTAGTCGTCATAGGTCTGGACAATGGCATTGCCGATCCTCTCGGCAATGCCATTGTCCCTATAATTCCGACTGAAACACTCTTCCAGGGGCTTCGTCCTCAGCCGTCCATCTCCAATGCGGTTCAAGCAAGTTGTGACTGCTCCCTTCTTCACCGAGTTGACCTTCTTTGTGGTCACGTTTAGAGCTTTTTCGTCATTCACCACCTGAGAAGAAAGGCAATTGGCACTTCAATAAATAAGTCAACACCAATACGTGCAGTCAACCGTTCTGAATTGGGTGTGCCCGAGGCGGGTCCGGACAGCAACTGGGGCTGCTCCAAATATCTGTTTCAACACTTGAATCTCCCAGATGTGATCGACCTCCGGGTCAGTCTCCTCGACGGCATCTTTGCTTTGGTGGGTGTAGAGGTCGACATTGTCTCTGATGTTCCAAACCTTCCCCTTCTTATGGGTAACATTGCGACGCAGGTCCACTTCTGACTTGTCCATGACTGCTCGGTAAGTTTGCAACAGCGATGCCAGCTTTGGGGGAAACCTGTTCCCAACGCACTGGGTTGGCCCACTAGACTTCTCTAGAAACAGCTGTTGCCCTAGTAAGGTGGAGAAAGTGAGAAGCACTCTGGAAGGAGCTTCCTTCCCAGGGGAAGGTGGTGGTGACCAGCAGAATTATGAGCATTTATTAACGTAACATAGACTTGTGAGAGACCAAGTAGTAGAGGAGGGGAGCAACATGACTGTGTGACAGAGACTAGGCCTACTGTGACGGGGAAGGCACCAGGCCTGATTACAAGAAGTAAATTCCATGGCGGTGTCGTTGCTGCACAACAGAGACTGGGCCTGGCATGCCCACCTGTGCAGTTCGAAGAGGGATCGAATCACTGAAGGCGAGATCGTATGTGCATCAAAAAGCGCTCTCTTCAAACATCTGGAGCAGGACACCCAACAGAGTCTATGTCTCGTGCCCCTCATGCCGTCCAGACGAGGATACGCATGCTCAGACACCCATGAATGCAACACGTGCATCCCAACCATACCTTGGCTTCCGCTTCCACGTCTCGGGATGAGATGATTTGCACACTTTCCGCCGCTGAGGTCGACCTCCTCGCTCCCAACGCAACTGCTTCTACTCCTGCTTCGTCACCTCCATCTGTTGATTGCAATTCGAGTGTTCCAAACGAGTGGGAACAACAACTCCGTACGGCAAAGATGGGGCTCTAAATCAACTGCAGCAATCTGACAGCAATTTGTGCCATTGTGAGCATTTTCATGGCTCAAATTCAGTGTCACACAGACTTTTACACTTCTACAATATGTATAATTCCGTTATGCATACATCATTCTGACCTTTAACATTCACAGAGCTCAGTAAAAGACATAATTCCTCTCACCTCTTTTGTCCACAATCCATCTAGTCTCCCTTTAATCTAAACGAAACCCTAAACCAAACAATCAGGAACAGGAACTTTCCTAAATTTCAAGCTGACCACCGCATCAGAAAACTGGATGCTTTTACATAATTCAGATTTGTGATACAAACTACCATTTGAAGCAAAGGATCAAAAGTGTTAACAGTTTCAAAGTCTATGTTACTTCTACAGTCACTTGTGCTTAAAAGCCCATGAGACATTTCCATGATTTCTCCAGCTGAAAACTTGTTTTTAAGTTCACATTGCATTACTGGAAAAATTAACGCTATTGAGGCAGCCCTTGTAAGCCTGTAGTCAAACGCGCGTTCTTTTTACTGGTGGCAATGCATAATGCTTAGAAGTGAAGGTATATTTACCTATCCATCTTCCATGCTCCAGTCACACCAAGTCCATGTTCCGGGAAGAACACACAAGAAACCTTGACGCACAGGCACTTCTCCTTGGGTGAGTACAAAGGAGTCATCCTGGACGTGTTTTGTTATTATTCTTATCACTTTTAGTCTGATTCCTTTCACCTTATCTTGCTATGCTGCAGCTGAACTCGGATGCTTCTCCATAACAGCAGTTCTCACTGGGGACCCTAGCAGGTTGTCACTGGCTCCTTAAAAAAATATACATAGGCATTCTTATGCACCTGAAGCATAGTATAAGCCAACGACGCCCACTGCAACATTCCAGACAAAAATTTCAGGGGTTCAAGTCACAGTCAGGTTTTCTGCGCAGATGAGCCATTGTCAATAAATAGGCTTAGACCCGTTCTTCCTCTCTTTGAAGTAGTTGGATAGGTACCGCCAGCCAACTTACGCTCATAAATATTTCTTTTTCCAATATGATGGCAGCAATTATACAATAAATCAACGCCAAAATTCATGACTCACTCCAGTTCTGCATACCCCAAGTTGTAATACTTTGCCTTGACTTCAGCCCAGGTTAAAAACTGACAGGGCAGTTCGTCGACAAACTGGACACAACTTTTCTATCACTCCAGCATGTTTCTTGTGCGGTGCAGAAAATTTAGAACATTGATGAAAACTTCTTCTGTTCCCAACAAGTGCAACATTGCTGTACTTTTCTCGGCGTCAATATCAACACAGTTGCATACAATCACGAAGGATTGAGCACTCATGACAATTGCTCCTGGAACACACATGATGCTGGTTGTCAGTTAGTTCCTCTTCGTCGTGCAACTTGCGGTCGGACATGTGGGACAGTTTATACTTGTTGCCCCCTTTGATCATCACTGTCATGATTGTTCTCTTCACGGCCTATGAAGGATATCATTTAAAGTTGTCCAATGCTACCAGCCAGAACATGATCGGTGAACTTTGGTGAAGCCTCATCGTCACTGTGGCAGGTCACATTGTGATTGGCAACAAGATCTGCCAAAATAATGGGGGTGGAAAAGTGGACAAAGCAAAACAAACAGGCTCGGGCAACTTCTAGAAACTTTTTTGTAGCGATCATCATCCGATGTAATCAATAATTGAGCTCATTTGTTTTTATGTCGCGCTTTTGTCAAAGACAAAAGAGAATATGGATATTCATTCGTCTATTCGAATTATTATGAGTAGTCATCTATTTGCGAATCGAATAACTTTGTCGATTCGCGAAAAATGTGTAAAATGCATGAAAAAATAGAATTACCTGAAGTTACGTCTTATGAGTACTAAGTATAATACTAATTTGAAACACTTAAACTGCTTCGATTTGGACTTTCATACACAGGGTTACTTCTGGTCCACCCTGTCCGCGCATGCACATGCACCGGACGGACCAGAATGACCTTTTCGAGACTTCCGCCCTCCGGTGAAAACCCCTTTTTTCACGGACACCAACACACATGATGATGAAGTTCAATAGCATACGCTTAAGTGGATCACGTCGGGCGCTGGGAATTTAATCCACTTCAGTACCTGGTTCCGTCAAGGGATAGAAAATATATCCCCCCCTACTGTTAAGGTATAAAATACAGGTCAGAAGGTCAAGTGACGACCGCCTTTCAGCTTTTTCTTCAAGGAGAAAAGGATTTCAATGCTTTTCTAAGTCGTATTTGAAGCTCAGTGTTTCATTGCCAATCGCTTAAAGGTCACTCACAAGGTCAAAGCACAGTGACAAAGTCCTCATACGAAGAAATTACAAATTTATGTGCGGGGGATTCTTCTCTACGGGAAGAAAAATTTAAAGTATCGTTTGCGGCCATTTTTGAAAATGAAATCTTGCAGTTTCCAACCGTTTTTATGCTTTGGACTTGGTTCACTTTACATAGCAAATTGCCTATTTGTTTTTGTTCCATTTTTCGAGCGATCCACTTAATCGTATTCCACTGCAGAGCAGAGTTTCATGAAATAATAAAAACCATATTTCAGGGGCAGAAAGTGGAAATGATTGGAGCAACTTTGACACAGCTTCATGCATTTGCTGTAAAAGCGTGCCAGATGGAGATAGGGCATCCACATCCAATATCACCATGTTTACAAAGTATCGAATAATATCGCAATATATATCGCGATATTGCACCGAAACGGGCCTGACCGGGTCGTGAAATTTCGTATGGTATTTCAGCAAATAGCAAACATCTAATATGGAATTCAACATATTGCACCGGTATCGAATAACGACGACGTTTCGGTCTCGATCTGTCGAATTTTGCGACATCGATAAACCTGGGATATTGCACAGTGTCATTGCGAAGCATTGCTGGATTGAATTTAAAATAAGAAGTGTGGAAAAAAGAATAAATGACGTCTTCCTTGCGGAAGTAATGCTGAGTTGTCATGATGGCACTGAGGAGGTTGGCAATAACGAAAATTATAGTTGGACGCATTCGCAGTCGAGCCCAAGGTCCTTCCTGCACTGCGCGCTCCAAAGTGCACAGCGCTGACTAAGCAGACGGGCCTGCTTGTAGACGGTGGCTGGCGAGAACACCTTTCAGTCGTTCCTCACCTCACAGCGCTCGCGGTTGCTATTGTCGCAGTAAGTGCCGCTGTACTGCATCGTGACATATGTGGAGGCTTAAACAATGCGTCGTGTGACTTTTATGTAAGCACGGGTCGGTACGGGTCGACCCGGAGGGTCCACACACACACTGAGCACTTGCGCAGTGTCCTGGACTGACCGGGATTCCTCCGGGTAAACTTTTGACTCTACACCTGTGAGCTTGTTCCTCTCTCTCATGGGCATAAACTTAAAGCGTATGAGTCAAAAATCACTCATAACCGTGCAACCCTTTTACATTTATTCAATGAACCCGTCGGTTCTCTTTGGTGGGGTAGTGGAACATTTGACACTGAAAAGGCATTGATTACCCCCGACCCCTCACTCACCCACTTCCATCATTGGCATGTTGCAGAGTGACACTGCTCAAAGATGTCTGCCCTCCGCCTCGGTGATGTCGTCCCCAACTTCTCTGCGGATACGACCGCCGGCACCATTGACTTCCACGAGTGGTTGGGTGGATCCTGGGCCATGCTCTTTAGCCACCCGGCCGACTTCACCCCGGTCTGCACCACCGAGTTGGGCTGCGTTGAAGAGATCAGCGGCAAGTTTGAGAAGAGAGGGGTACGTGTATCATCGTAGTATTAGAGCGTGGAATAAGCTGTATCACACGTATGTTGCAGTAAGTGTAAAGCGTTGGGGCGTGTGATTTATATATATATATATATATATATATTAGGGCATTTCAAATTTCTTTCAGTCTTAAAAAGTGGCAACTGGTCAAAACATTGATGCTTCATCAAAAAAAACAAAATTCCTAAATGATTTTCTGACACCCGAAAAAAGGCTTGAAGGCAAGTTCACATTTCGAAAAATGCTGTTGCAAAAGTATCTCCTATTGAGCTGAAATTTTAGGTGCCAATGCTAGACACTGCCTACTGTTAGCACCTAAAATTGCAGCTCAATCGAATACACTTTTATGACAGCATTTTTGGAAGTGTGCACTTTGAGCGCTCCAGCACCAAAATGGGCAATCGGACAGTGACTCAAGAAGCTGGGTCGGGTCAAGCACTGTCTGGGTTGGGTCACCAATTCCACGTGAAGATCCCCTCTCAAAAGCTGTCAGTGCAGCATAGGGAGCCCATTTGACCCCACTGCAATGACTTACGGCAAGCACTGTAAAAGAACGTCACAGTTGCACCCACCTAGGTCAAGCTGATCGCCCTGTCATGCGACACGTTGGAGAACCATATTGCCTGGATCGACGACATCAAGGCCTGGAAGAAGCTCGGCGGCGTCTCCTACCCTATCGTCGCTGACCCCGAGAGAGAAGTGGCCGTGCTCTACGGCATGCTCGACCCCGTCGAGAAGGACTCCGCTGGTCTTCCGCTCACCTGCAGGTACTTTCTGACATGTCGAGCTCGAAAGTTTTTCTAACCGGATCACAACAGGTCCTGCTTCATCATTGGCCCGGACAAGACCCTGAAGTTGGCCCTCCTCTACCCCGCCACTTCTGGTGATTATCCTTTCATGAGGAAAGAAAAGAACGGCAAAAACCAACATTAAGAAAATTTTTCTTCCAGGAAGGAACTTCAACGAAGTTCTCAGGGCCATTGATTCTCTGCAGCTGACTGCTAACCTCAAGGTGAGGGACGAAATAAAACTCTGTTTCCGGTTTGCTTTTTTGCTACATAGTGTAGGTTGTATCCTGACTGACCCAAGGTGCTATCTAAAACAAACCTGGCCTAAACGGTCTTAACAAATCTACTATGCTATCTATCCTAACTGACTTAGACCAACATAAGCTTTTTGTTAGTAACCTGTAACACTGACTGCTGCGAAATTCAACGGCAAATTGTCCACTGTAGTGGTATTTTCGGTCCTCATTGCAGGATTTTCATCAGGCTTTGGATGATATTCAGTGTTGCCATTGACGCTGAAAACCTTCAATCTCCAATGTTTGTCACTTTTGGTCTGATTTGTGTACCTCGTCTGCATACACAATTTCAAGTGGAGCCCCCAGTAATATTTTTTGACTGTGTAGACATCTTATAAACGTCACACATACAAGTGCTGTTTAGCTTGTTACCTAAAATTCTCACTTTTAGTGACAACTTTGATAAGAGCGGAGTTACTTTATGCGGTGTTGGCACCAATGGACGTCACCGTAGACATGTTGTCGTCGTTCATTTGCTAATGTTCATTAATTTTCAGGTCGCCACCCCCGTGGATTGGAAGGATGGCGACGACTGCATGGTGATTCCGTCCATGTCGACCGAGGAGGCCAAGAAGAAATTCCCCGCCGGGGTCACGGTGCACGAGATGCCCTCGGGCAAGGAGTACATCAGGACCACTCCACAACCCACTCCTGCGGCGAATTGACCCGCTTCCTCCAAAAAAATTATCCTGTCACGGAGAAGAATAAAGCTGATTAACAAAGACTGTGTCCTCATCATTCAATATACTGGGCTCATTAACATGATATTTCAAGGATAATTAGGCCTGTACAGATGCCTGCTGGCCAAGGTGAACTCTAATATTGAATAATAGGGCGAATTCAGATTTGGTCTGTTTTGTTTCTGCACCCGTTTATTCACATCTCAGGTAAGCGCCTTGTAGCATACTTTACGGATCAGCAGTTGTGTCATCCTTGGTCGCCCCAGGGCTGGAATGGGAGGGAGCCCGCCCGGCCCTGCAGGGCGGCCCGGCGACTCCGAGGATTTAATTCTTCGGCCCGATCCGCATCAAGCCGTCGTTCTCATATCCCGACCGGGCTGAAGGGTCCAGGACTCTGCTCAAAACTTTGGGGTTGTCCCGCTTTTTCAGTGAACCAAAAAGAATCTGACTTTTTTGCCTGTGTTGACATCATTCTTCATTGACTTCAGTTTGGTACATAGTGGTTCGCAGTATTGTATCTTAATATCTGTGCTGATATCTCAGATATCCCTGTCCAGCGTTGCAGCCCGGCCCGACTTGAAAATATGCCAGCCCGTCGCATCCCTCTTTGGAGTGCATAAACACATGAAGGCCTGTTGTAAGTTAAAGGTCACTCAGCGTCATGAGATATAACTATATGCTTATCAAGTTTATTTGCACACTTAACTTAGTTGCACACACCTTCTATCAGTAGACACTGGACTACAGAAGGTGGCAGAAATGTCTCAACTCAGCCAAACGACAGTGCTGAGTTTAGTCTTGTTGTTCCACTCTGCCATTTCCACTAGCATTGAGGAGGAGCTGCTCTACGACAGCTTTCCTGACGAATTCCAATGGGGGGTGGCTACGGCTGCCTATCAGGCAAGTGACTTTGATGCCCATGAGCAAGGCTCTTCAAAGATTCCTCACTAAAGGGCACAAATATGAATATAAAAGCTCTTCAAGTGCAGTCAAATATTCATTGTTTTGTTGTGCCTCATTCTGGTAAATATACATAAAATTGAACTTGCTATACCTTGACATCCCCAGCTTTGTGTTGATTCAAATGTCAACATCTTAATGGATCGAAGTTTGATTGTCTAAGTGGGTTTTAGTTAATGACTGACACGTACAAGTAAAAAATGTATTTCAACTTTGAAAATACTCTCCTGCAGTCCACAGAGGTGGACAGACAGATATAGACGGCTGGCTTGGGCCTTCGAACTTCTTTAGAATTTTCTTATTCATTCCTTCTCACTTGCAACCCATTGACTAAGGGTTGCCATCTAAGGCAATCACATTGGTAGCATCATCATATAGCACAAAACATAGAATCAGCCAAACTTGAACAGCTCAATGTGAAGTGATGTGACGTCACACACAATGTGCAATGAAGTGGGCCCCTTGAGGATGAGTTCACATTTTCGAAATGCACTCACTCACTGGTAGTTGCGACTCATGTAGAAAATAAGATCCCAATCCCATCACGCTGCATTTGGTCCGCACAACAAGGTGCTACAAGGCCACCAAGGTGGAGTGGGTCAAGGGGCCCTGCCTGGAGGACATGGTAAGTGCCACTGCCACCAGCTGAAAATGCGGTTACACAGACCCCATTTTATTAACTGAAGACAAATTTCACCTTGTTCAAACATTAAATTTGAACATGCCTTGCATCGTAAACTCAAAGCCACTGAAGTGCAATGGGCAGTGGTCACGTCAGCTGTTGCCAGCAAAGAAATCGCTAGGTGGCGCTAGGATATAGAGGGACGACAACTGTGTTTGCAGTAAACAGAAACGTAAAAAGATGGAGAAAAAATCTCATTAAACACTTTTCTCCACAAGTGTGAAGTGGTTGAAGACTTGTGAAGTGAGAGCAAACACGATGTCCGTTGATTGCTCACAAATGACCTTGTCCCAACTTCGTAGAGAGTGTGCAGACAAGCAGATTCACATGTCGGGACGGAAACCAGAACTCATCCAAGGCTGAAAGGTTATGGTCGTAATGCAGCCTTCCACTGCTCCACAGTCACCATTCCTGAGGCAGATCCAATACTCGATCTGACAAAAAACCCTGCCTAGTTGAAGACACCTTTCAACTTGACAGTCAACTCTCAAATTTTTCAAGAAGTTCATTTTTTGCAACACATTGTTGACAGTTTTTAGAATTGAGAGTTGACTGTACCAAGTGCGCTCTCCTTTTTCCTTCTGCCTGTGTAGCTTGTGTGTGTGTGTGTGCATAGCTGCTGGTGCAGTCTCACTGTCTGATCGAGTTTTGTTG
>JAAUXU010080875.1_pt1 | contig 16158 bp, 9 predicted proteins | sample 7278151 | NCBI WGS metagenome assembly JAAUXU01 (sample SAMN14350113, study PRJNA611818) | marine sediment metagenome | isolation source: surface marine sediment (1.8m) | place: French Polynesia: Moorea | collected 2018-08 | reverse complement strand
GTGCTGACCATAATATTTACTTCTGTGATGCTTGATGTGTTTACTTTTTACATGGGCACCAATTTTCTGTACTGTGTAGCTGTTGTTCAGCTGTTGATTTGAATGACACTACTCTCCTACATACGTCCACACCTATTCGCCATCCATGTATATTTACGTCCGTGGTTCGATCGGCGTAAGCGCGTTCTTCTCTCTTTTCTCTGTCAGGACCTTCGAGGACTCGAGCTGTCAAAAAGAACTCCCAGAGCTCGAGCTGTCGAGCTGGCTCAGTCGACATCTCTGAACAGCGGCAGTAGCGAGCACTGGTGGACTGTCTGGAGAGAGCCACGGGAGTAAGGCCGTCGAGTCGATCGAGGAGGACAGCTGCTTGACAGTCGGGTTAGAGATGCCTGAGCCGGAAACCAACATCCCGCAGTCCTCTTGGGCGGATGAGATCGAGGAGGGCGACGTGGAGTTGCCCCCTCCGTCTGAGCGAGTCGTGGGGGACACCAAGATCGTGACAGTTTGGGCGTACAACGATGAGGGCAAGAAGGTGAAGATCGTCCGCACCTACAAGGTGGAAAGGAAGCTAGTCAGCAAAGCCGTGGCCAGGAGAAAGGCCCTGCCAAAGTTTGGGATGTCGGCAGGAGACAGACCTGGCCCCAACCCTGCCACCACCGTCGTGGCAGAAGAGGTCCTCATGCAGGTGAGGAGAATCTGGAGAAACATTGGTACGACTTCAATTCGTCTATGTAGCTTATGTGTTGAATACGACTTTAATAGTCTGTGTGCTGTCCTCATGCAGTTTGTGGCGAACAAGGACGAAAGCGAGAAAGACGAGGCCGACAAAAGCGCACTGGATATGCTGAAGGAGCGAAACAAAGGGGTGGTGAAGTGTCGCATTTGCAAGGAAGATCACTGGACCACAAACTGCCCGTACAAGGATACTCTGGGTCCACTACGTGACTCGCTTGCGGGTAAAGAAGTCAGTGAAGAAGGAGCTGCTAGTGGAGCCGAAGGCGGACCAGGCGCCTCCGGAGGTCCGAGTGGGGCGAGTGGACCATCCGGGGCAGCTGGAGGGACCGGAGGAGGCGGTCCGGGAGGTGGTGGGGCCGCCAGCAGTGGAGGAAAATACGTCCCGCCTTCCAGGAGAGGTGGGGAGAGTGCTCTTCAGAGGCTGGGAGAGAGCATGCCAGACAGGAGGAGAAGTAAGCATCAAGTTGGCCGACTGATCGATTGGATGAAAGGAGTGCGGCAAAGTTTGCATGCTATCGGTGTCGACAATGATGGATGTGTGGATGCAAGATTAATTCTTGCAAGTTCAGTTGAATCGATCGGTCATATTGTGTCGTGACATGGTTGACAGTTAGGAGCGCGTTGAGGCACGAGTAGTGCAGGCACGTGCTGCTCAGGAAGGAGAGGAGCTGCAACAATAATGCAGAGGTCGTGCATACACGTGTTTTTCCGATGTGCGTGCAGAAGCGATTTGCTGATTATTCGGTTGTTTTCTTACCCTCTAGATGAGGACACCGCTGCTATTCGCGTGTCCAACCTGTCCGAAAACACCACCGACCTAGACCTGCAAGAGCTGTTCAAGCCGTTCGGGCACATCGCACGCATCTTCTTGGCCAAGGACAAAATAACCAACCAATGTAAAGGCTTCGCATTCATCAATTACTACAAAAAGGATGATGCGGCTAAGGCCATCGCCACGTTGAACGGATTTGGCTACGACCACCTGATTCTCAACGTGGAGTGGGCCAAGCCTTCGGGCACGTAAAAGAGTCTCAACTGTTCCGTGCACGTTGATGATGTAAGTATTAAGAGAAGAACCTGAATGGATCCCTAAAAGAACTAGTCGTATGTTGTATGTAATAAAGTACATATATTGACACCGTAAGTGCAGTGAAATATCAAAATAGCGACGTTTCTCGTCAGCAGCAAATGCATTGTTATTTCAACACTCGGACAAAAACTCTTCTACGTACGCATACGTGAATGAAGTTGTATTTTAGTATTTAAGTTGGTATTTTGGTTAAAAAAGTCCGTCATAGAAGACTGGTCGTGCAGGTCATGCGTGTCGCACAGATGTAGTTCAATGAAATTGATACTGCCACACGCAGAAAAGTCCAGACCTTCATCAGGCATCAGTTTCTAGCAGAGCTTACGGCAGCAAGTCACTTCGTAGGTGATGTCACCGTCGTCCTGCTCTTCGTCGTCCGCATTTTCTTATCAGGCAGAAATCAATGTCTTGACAGAGATACTTTTTATCTCTTAAAAGATCGGCAGCAGCAAGTGCAATGAGAAACCCCGTTTAAAGGACAGTCCCGGGGGAGACCAAGACTGTCCTTACAAGTGCTAAGTCCTTTAATCCCAACATGTATATTTCAGTCTGACTCTAAGCGGCTCGTCGAAAAATTAAAATCATGAGCAGTTTCGTCCGCACAGGCATAGTCCTTATAACGGGGTTTTACTGTACATTGCTGTTTCCAGATTGAACTGTATCCACTTTTCCAACAGCGGCGCTATTGTGAGCACTGTGTATTATAGACCTCACTGCATGCATAGCGGACTTGAAATGCTTAAGAACGATACGCACGTGTGCTATGAGGTTAATGTACATAACGAGGGAGAGAGAGAAGATTTTTAAAACTTCAGGGAAGAAAATAAGCATCCAAAAGTTTGCTCGCTCGCATCCATTTATCGCTTTTGAGTAGGCGAGGGAAGTCCTTCTTATCCCTCTCGCTAGGGCTGTTCTTCGACGATTAGAGCACGGAGGAGAAGGAGGTCAATTTGAACCGGCTGCCGCTGAAAAACAGTTTCCAAAGAGGAGGCAACATTTTTTTAAAAGGAAATTTCTTCTGAGAACAACTTTTGTCGGCGTCTCCTCCACTATGGATACATTGTTGATGCAAGGAATGCCGAGTCACCCACTGTGAAATCCTGCTTTTTTTGGTGAAACATTAGGCTGTGGAAAGGTGATGATGACTTTTCTTGCCATCAGTCATCCGTCGCTCTCCATGAAAACATTCGGATCCTTTTGGACTTGCCTCGCGGAAAGGAAAATGGAATGACTCTCTTCACCTTTCAAATCGATATTGATTCTCGTGAGAGAGCCGAAGGCTGCTGCTGCTGTGCGAAGGCCTTCAGTGAGCGATGGAGCAGAGTCAAGGCTGTGTTGACTGTATATGATCTGTTGCACGATCGTACGAAGAACGTGGCCCTCGTCACGCCGGTGGGATGGGTTCCGATTCTTCCACAGCTTAGTTTTTTCAGCGCCCATGAGCTCAGAGCGCTTTGTTTTCTGCTCCGCACCCGCTCTCTGCTCTCAGTGTCCTCTGATCACGCCTTCTATTTCTCAAAGTCCGATACCAGCCCTGTCCTGGCTGCATTTGTGGGCACTGCTTTTTTTTGGTCCGCTTAGGTGATCGACACTGGTCGGTTAGACTGCTCGGAGTGACCCCTTGGAAAGCTAAACTGCTCGGTGCTGAGAAGGCTGATCAGAGTGCTGTGATGTCGGTGAAAAGCATTTGCAGGAAGAGCGCCACTCTGAACAGAGTGTAGAAAGAGCATTTCGGAGAGCTCGCGGACGCTGAACAAAATCGACTCATGTTGCGCTCGCTGCTCTTCATAGTTCGTTATGGATGCTCTCCCTCTCCTCGTGTGTCCGACTGATCAACTTTTTCCCATGAAAGTCTGATGCGGTCAGTGTAGTCCTAGGATAGAGCTTAAGATGGGTCGCAAAGTCACCACAGAAGACTTTTAAACGTCTGGTTATGCACTGCGCGCGGACAGTTTTGGATAACTTTTTCCTCCATGGCCAGGGTCTCAAAGTTTCGCAAGGCGCCACCTGGTGGACTTGTGGAGCAACGTCAGAAAAAGCACGTTGCCAGAAATGATAACTAGGCTTGGCAAAGCTGTAGAAAAGGAACGCGGTGTCCCTTGAAGTCATTGAGAGGCTCATGCTCGGTAAGAAAGCTCAACTGTGGCACATTGGAGTGACCCAAGGCTAACTGGTCGTAGACGGCACTTGGTGCCGAGTGCCAATCCGAAGCTTTTGAGTATTTAAAAAAAAAGCTTGGCTCGGCTCTTCTAGGATCCATCATCACTGCACTGTTCTTTGTATAGGCAAGGGCCATCTTCAAAGACACTCTCGCTCTGCTTAGCATAGAGCACAGGGTGTGTGCGAAGTAACGTCACTTGTCCGCGCTTCACTACGACGACACCCCGACACCAGCACAGTGGTGTCCACCAAACGATCCTTAGCTTTATGTCGACGTGACGGAACACCCCACGATCTTGGAGTCATTTGGGCCTTTAAAAGAATTCCGACAGTTTCATGCCTATTCTCCACAAGGCCTGCACCATATTGATTGAGAGGGAGCAGGAGAGATGGAAAATGGGTACAAGAGCATATTAAAGAACGATTTCTCTGCTAACCTCTCGAGGAGAAGCACTTTTTCACAAGTGGCCCAAAACTGAGGGCTTAATTTGACGCACTTAAACCTGCAAGAAACGTGTGCTTGATAGGAGGGGCTTGTACAGCGATATTATAGCAGCTGTCAATTTGAAGCCTTTTCGCCCCACCCTGTATGGATGCATCCTTTGCTGTCCCACCAACTGTGCCAAAGACACTAAGACTGTAATGTGGGATATTCCCTGCGAGACTCGACGAATGCACTTTGGATGAAAGGAGAGCATTCACCACACTCACCCCCGCTTGCACAAGTTTCGACTTATGCTGAGAGACACACGAAGAGTCCAACTTCGACAGAGGCTATCGTACCCTGTATATGCTTTACCCTACGTATAACTCGGTGCACGCGATCGAGACCGAGACCTTGACTCTCTCTCAGTTGTCGCAATCCTCGATCATTGCTGCCTTTGTGCAAGTCAAGCCAAAAAATAGGCCAGGTTTGTCAACAGCCCCTTTGCTGGTCGCTCGCTCGGCAGGCACTGGATTACTAGAACACAATTTATAGCTCAAACCTTTGGGGTCTGCATACTTTCAGATTTTAATAACGTTCAGCCAGCAGAAAAGAGTTCAAACTTTATCTCACACCTCCCTTCAGGCTCTCTTTCACCCTTGTGGATGCTAAATTTGGAACCTGACTCTTTTTTGGATTTGCCGAAGGCGAATTTGGCCCGATGGGTGGAAGGGGAGCTGCTGCTGTCGCCGCCGTTGCTGCCGTTGCCGCCGTTGCCGCCGTTGCCGCCGTTGCCGCCGCTAACTTTTCCAGCGCCCAGTAGATTTTATTGCATTAACGAAAAGTTCGTCGGAAGATGAGCAGGAGGAAGAGGAGATCGAACAACCTGACTAAAAGACCAATTTTTCGCACGTATCCTTATGCACAGTGGATTTAAATGAGAATCTTTTCTTGGATGCCGCCTTAGTAAAAGATCTTTTGTGAGGCAACTTTCTCCTCTCCTCTTCAGCGCAAGGCACAACTTGCCAAGAGTGAGCAGGACAACGACTGCCACTGCTACGACGCGCAGGCCTTGGTCATCGAGCCTGCAATGGAGAAGGATTCCACCTACAATGTTATGTTCGCAAGTATGCGAACGTGCAATGGGAGTCATAAAAAAGTTCGACACCCTCTTTTCTTTCCCCTTCAGTTCAGTCCTCCTACCAGTTTTCTTTCGGACACCTCTTACCTTGCCACTCCATTTGCGCTCTCTTTCATGCCCCTGACTGTCTTATGCCTTCCGTCACATTTATTGACCTCCTCCATCCTTTTCTGCAGCTCCCTTGGGACAACTTGTGACTCTCACTGACGGTATGCGGAATCACAGACGATTGGCACGTATGCTAAGCGCAATTTCCAGTCATTCGCAGAGCATGACAAAGATACGTAATACAAATGACCTTGACGGAGAATAAGTCGTTGTCCCTCCCCCCCCCCCTAGCTTGAATGATGGCGGCAAGTGCATGACTGCAGTGCCCTCAGCAATGGTGTTCGGAAGAGGTGCTGCGCTGTTAATCAAAGCTGCTACTCAATTGCCCCTCCAGCAATTGCTGGCTTCTCCTTCGTCCTCTACTTGAAGAGAGATTGGTTCTCGGAGAGCTCGGCACAACACCCACTGGATACCGAACCTCACGGTACAGGCATTCTCAGCACAAAAGACAGGCTATACGATGAGGTCGGTATTGGTGCCCTGTCGGTACGTACGCACCCACTGGACATGGAAAAAGCGTTTTCAGTCCAAAAACAGGCCCAGATGGCACGGCACAATGCCGGATTCAGCAAGCCTATCCTGACCCAGAGGGACAGGATCCGCCAGCCAGTGCGAGCACGTTGCCCTCTTGATGGAAGCCCGCTAGGTACCATGAGGAGAGACCAGCTCAGTGGGTTCAATGTTCAATTTGTACCACGTTCGGTCAGTACGTATACAGTGGGCCTGCACCGAAACGATACGGGGATGGGGAGGATACAGAAAAACCTGCACACACGAGGTCTTAAAGTATCAAAGTGGCCCCTACAGCAAATCCTTTTTTTTTACCTGTAAACAGCTCATGCCCTCTTCTATTCGTGAAGGCGGCTGCAGTTGTGCAGTGGGGAAAGTCACTCAAACACGAGGAAATAACCTTTGAAGGTTTTAAACTTTAAGGACCTAGTTTCTCCCGACTATCGATGACGTGCAAAAGGGTCCCGTTAAAATCGATCACATCCAAGTTTTCGACATTACCTTAAAGCCACAAGTGCCAACTGACTTTGAGATAAATTCGGCGGCTTCCTCGACTGCCAGCCAGAACTGCCAGCGTTCACCAAGCCACGCCATCCTGCAGCTTTCACACCTTTGCAGGGTTGGGCGCAATTCGTACCCTGGTTAGCTTTGAGGTTGAGCAGGTCCACTGGTCAGGGTGGAGAAGTAGCTATTATAGAAGTAGAAGACCAAATTTCCAAAGGATGCGCACATTTCAGATCTTTATGATTGATTCCTGATGCTTTCTCGCATTATTCTTGACGGCGGAGAAGTTGTTCTAACTCCTCCTCTACCTCTGTATTGTCAAAGGAGCGACTCCGAGAAGACGGGGTTGCTGCATTTGAAGTCGACTTGGCGAAGATGTTGACAAAGTGCTTGTGTTCTGGGCATAATTGGGTTTAGGAAAGTTTAAATCCCAATAATTTAAACATGATATTGTTGCATAGTTTGACGGACACAAATTGCGCCTTACCCTTTTCGTGGTACTGCGAGGAGGGCCACCGGTCCTTAGACTTAGGGCGTCCTTAGACTTTTAAAGGTCCCTGCAGCACACACTCTGGCACTCAATCTCGCGGAAAGTATGCATGGCCGGCCATAGCCTTCCTACTTTACAATGGTGCATTAATACAGTGTGGCACAGTCCTGATTTGGAAGACTCTGGATGACCTCTCTCTTTTTGGGCATATTCGGCCATGGTATGACATCATGTTGTACATTTCGATGCCTGACCCCTACAGTTGCACATTCAAGAAGATCACAATACTGACAGAGTGTACTTTGCACGCGAGCTCGGACCCTCAGAGCCCTGATAACAACATCCTGGACTATGGGATCTGGGGACCCCTCAAGCGGCGCACCCCCTGATTTACAGGCTACCGTATCCCCTATGCTGAAGGCCGGCCTCCGGTGCAATTGGACCTTCGTTGCAAAACCCAGCTTTGTTCGCAGCCAATGCAGCCAGCTATACAAGAGGCTACTTCAAGTGATTGCAGTCTCGGGAGGATACTTCGAGAAGACATGGTGATGAGGTCTCAAAAATTTAATGGCTTGTAGGCACAAGGTAGCACTCGATCGCTGTTGGAGTCCCTGCGCTGAAAAGGAGGTAGAGGCGGGAGATGACGTTAGAGGAGGGGTCGGCGGATGACTAGAGTAGCTTAGGTCGGGTAGTCTACCGCCATTGTCGTAACTGAAGTCTCATGTAGTAACCCATCTCTAGCGTCTACCTCTTTTTTACTGCAGGGATCCTAACGGGCGACTGAGTGGCCACAAGGTGTATGGAAATTTTCCAAAAAAATTGAATGAAAGCTTGTTCAATTTTACTGTTGCCTTAAAAAAAGACCCCACACCTTGAATCGTTATTGATCTGTGCTACACTGGCTGAAAGTCGAGCCCCGATCTTTTCGTTTATCTGTCATATCTATGACGTAATAGCACAAACTTCGAACTCATTGACTTCAACAGACACTTCCGTACAATAGACAGCACTAGTCCTTCCATCCATGACTCAACACAAAGCACGTTCATAAAGAATGAATCAATCCCGCGGGCTCTCTTTCTTTTTTGTTTGCTCGCATCAAATGTCAAATCGTGTTTCGTCTGTACGTCTCTTCGTCGGTACGTTGTCATACGTTCGAGATGCATGTTTTGTGACGTGCAACGCTTTCTCCGTACCAACCAGACGTAGAGAGCTTGACCTAGGGACGCCCGAACAAATGTATGTCCTGGAGCACTGTTTGGATGGCATCGCCTTCGATATGGAACAACTTGGTTGGGAAGGAGGGGGGCACCCGGTGGGGGGCTGTCGATAGGGGACCAGACCTAACTTCTGGCTCGATCTCATTCTTCAGAGAATAAGTAACCCTCACCCCGATTTCATGTTGTAAAGAATGCTGTAAAATGCGCAGTCTCGCTCTTTGACTCGACCGACTATGCCCCAGCTGGGTGCGTGGGTAAGGGGGGGGGCCACGAGTGTCATGAGGTAAAACACTTGCCCCCTGCTATGAAGAGAGGTGCAGAAAATGTATTTATATCGTACAGCATATGCAGTGAGGCGTCTGAAGTGGGACCTCAAAAATAGGACTCCTGGGGATGGTGGTGGAGGGTTCACGCCTGCGATTAGCCGAGGACAGGGTCCGGAACATGCGATAGCATCTCAGGATGGACAATTTTACCGACAAACTGACACCGTCTCATTTAGCAAAGGTGGACTCCTATGGTAAGACAACAACCAGCCTAGTCTGTAAGGACTGGACGTGGCCACAAAATGAGTTTGCTTAGCTAAACTGACGTGGTAGATTTCCCCCTGGGGGTGCGAGGAGTTCCCCCGGAGGAGATGTACCCGGCTCCCCGAGGGTGGTGCCTGCCTCAGGCGGGAATAAGTGGGTGTTCCACCCAACAGACGCCCATTTTTTTTAAAAGTGAACTGCTCTTTGGGGCCCCGAAAGGTAGGGTGACAGGCGGAGGAAAGGCAGCATGATGTCCATAGGCGGGAAACGCGGGCCGAAGCACGCAGTAAACTGTGTCGCAGGAACTAGGCGGGCGGGTTATATTGCTAATAAAATTTATTGTATAGCCATAAGGCTGTTGCTTGATATGCGAAGCCATCGATTTTGTACGGTGGGGAGATACAGTATCGAATAAGTTGATCATTGCTTTTCTTGCTCTGCAATAACAGCACATACGTACGAAGGTGTATTGTGTGAGTGGGTTGGGATGGTCGATATGCGAGCGTGGAAGCTCGCGTGTCTGTTTAGAATGTACATACTGTGCATATGTGCAGTGCGCATTAGTGTGTTTATACGGGATGGACTCCATCTCTATGCACTGGTGCGCCTAACGTAATTATAAAAGCATAAGCGCATACGTGCATTGGTCGTATCTGGTTATCTGGATGACTGTTTCGGAGGATATGGACGAGGCAAGCGAGAAATTCCCACCGGTCATCCGTCTCTCGTCTTCAAGGACCTATGTAATATACGTGTGGTGCGCAAGCAGTGGATTAACTCTTTCTTATCAATCTTATGTCTTGATCCTATCTTTTTCGCCGAACTGCGCTTTTAGTCATTTTTCACTCTCGAGGGGATGAGAAGTAGTCTTCTCCAAGCATCTGCGGGGTTGCTGCTCCTGCCGACGGAGAAAAAAAAAAAGGAATCATAAAAGCCAACCAAGGACGAGAAAATGAGAAAAGATGATGCAGGTACGGTTCTTACCACTCAACCCTTCTTTCTTTCTCTCCATCTGACTCATTCGTACGAAAATATGTAGTGTACTTTTTGCAACGTTCTGCCAACGACGAGTGTGCATACAAGGAGAGTCCGTTGGTAACTGATTTCACTCACACAACAACGATATTGATACTCGTCACCCCGTCTTGGCCGCGCTGTCCCGTCACATGCTTTACTTTTTTTTCTCTACTGAAAGCTCACAGTAGCACTGAGCAGCTCTTGGCAAACAGTTTTTATGCTGGAGAGGAAGAGACGCCGATTTAATGGCCTACTTTAGGGCTTTTTTTTTAGACTGAGAGCGAGAAGTTTCTGGATCCTAAAGCTGCGCACGCGAGGGATAAGGAAAAACGGTTGTAGGAGGCGGCAGCAACAGCAACAGCAACAACAACAGCAGCACCGGGAGAAGAAGCAAGAGCCTCGTGATTTCCCAGAGGTTAGATCAAGCGCAAAACAGAGAATTTACGCAAGAGCCCTCTCACTGTCTTGTCCTGAGTGTTGATACGTAGTGTCTTGGTGTACTTGATCTCCTTCATAAAAATTCATTGCCTTGACAAGTCTATTTAGCGCACTGCACGCCGAGTTCATATGGGCGGCTGGCTCCGGCCCGATACTGTGATGCATCCGATATTCATAGGAACAAAGGAGGAGAACGCCTGCATCTCCAAGAGTGACGTGTCCGTCCGTACGTAGTACCACGTGTGCAGGGAGTGGCAGGACGCGTACCGGACGCATGGAGACACTACTACATACGGGAGACGCTCGCTCGCATGGCAAGATCAATTTGAAGCAGATGTTGCGTCCACTGTATTGGTCCCAGGAACTCCCGACATCTACTCAGCCATTAAGGACATGTACCGGCAATCGCGCGGACGATTTTGATTTGATGGATCCTGCGCTATCACTGCTTTCGTGGAAGGAGGAAAATGCTTTTCCCAGTATTTCTGCACCACTTTCTGGCGAACTCATGGCGATGACGACTTTTGCTGTCCTTCCTTCCTTTTTTTGCCTTGGAATTGCGTGCCTTGCGATTCTGGCGTGTTACCATTATGGGGGCAAATAATTTGGAGCATGCGAGCACGATGGCGACGACGAAACTACGCTCCATTCTTCAGAAAAGGCCAGGGAAAGACCTCTATTGCACATACGTACTATATAACTTAGCCTCAGGCAGTTTGTCCTTCCCCCCCCTTTCCACATGTCGGTGGCACGTGTGTGTGTGTAGTGTGTGAGTGTACGTGCGTGCATGTGTGTGCGAGAGAGAAAAAAATGGAAAAACATATCGCCATGTTTTCGTACTGCCGCGTGGCTGTTTTGTGCGTCTGCCATAATATGTATGCATGCCATTACGTCCCCAGCACCATGACGACGACGACGACGACCACCACCACCACCACCACCACCGTGAGGCCGTCAGCGCTGCGCGTCCAGGTAGATGGTGCCAGAGCACAGCAGTGTGGGATGGTGAGAGTTCATATCGTGTATCGGTTTCTTGATTGAGACTGAAACGAGTGCTTTTGCGGCCGAGTTCATCGCTCTTTTATGAAGTTAAAGAAGCAGTTCTATATTCTAATAAGAGAGAGGTTGCGTCCATAGTACGGAAACAGGTAGAAAGAGAGAGATGCTCTCGTCTCTTTATCTTCCATTTTCTCTGAGCTGCGCAAATGATGCTTTCACGTAGGACATTTGTCGCCGTCAGGGCGAATTTCTCGAACAAATCGTCCATGCAAATATTGACGCAGGAAATTGCCGAAAAAGGCTAACGACCGAGTCATTTTCGGGAAAAAAAGAAAGTTTTCTCTTCAAAAGACAATTCCCCTTCCATTCCTTCTGCCTCGCTCGTCCTTTCCCCCTCTTCTTTAGGAAAGGCTGTCCGCGAGATGGTTTTTCCCCACGTCGCCAGAGACAAAAGGATGGGAGAGGATTGTTTTGCTTGTGTACGCGCGCGGCAAGACGATGACGGAGGGAGAATAAGGCCTTTTTGCCATTACCAGCCAGTGCTGCAGCTGCTGCGCTCTTACCATTGACTGATACAAGTTTGTAAATTTTTCAACGCAAACCTTTTGTCCACAGCTTTTTTTTGTTTCTGCATTTCCCCCCCCCCTTCTTCCATTGTTGCACTGCAAAAAGCCATACGAAAAATTGTAGCGAGGCAGGGTCCAAAGCCAATCCGAGAAGGGTAAACACCGATTGGGGAAATGGCCTCAGGCCGGAAGAGGTGGGGAAAGAGCAAGCAAACAAGCAAGCCTGATCGAAGACTTAATTACAGTGTTCGCCCTTGAGCTTCCTGCATGTGTTGCTTGGGGCAAATTAGATCGTGGTCTCCGGTACAATGCCAACGACATAATTGTGACATTGTAGGCACGTCCGTGCACACACCCACGCACACTTCGTAGGGCTACAGAGTCGACTTGTAATTGACGCTCAATTATTAATTCATCTCTAAGCATTGTAATGATACAGTTGGTGCCGTTTGAACCGAGTTAAAGAGGCCCAGTCTTTCACGGGGCCTCAAACGCCGCTGCTTCATCTGGCGTAAGTCCTTTCTTTCTCCACCTGATGAAAGGAAGGCCTAAAAGATTTGTGATCGGACTAAAGCCCAGCTATGTGGTGCTTTCACCTCCAATCACGGTAGTGACCAACTGGCGCTGGCTGGGCAAAACAATTAGTTGGCTTGGCTGCTCATAATCTCATAAATGGGGCGTCCTCGACAAAAGAACTTCTGTAATTTTCCCAGAAAAAAAACTTTCATTGTTGGCTCACACAGCTGTGACGTCCCTGAGAATTGCTCGTGGTCACCAGATACCCTGAACACCCGCGCGTACGCACATCTATTGTGAGTTTTTATTTCGCCAGCCATCGCAGTCCGTGCACCTCAAGGGTCAACGTCATCGTCGACATTTCAACCGCCATCAGTGCAAAAGTTCGTGAGCCCTCAAGAACAGATGGAGTTTCCTATTAAAGTTGGTAGCCAACTCAATTTGTCGTTCTACATGCTTCGCCATAACTGTACATCCTGAGCGGTTCCTGCGAGACTTGGCCTGTGCGGCAAGATTATTTATGAACGTCCTCTAACACAAACAAGAAAAATGCCGTTCCCTGAAGACCTTTATTCTTCAGAAAAAGAAGTTCCAAATTCATGGTTGTGAAGCCACCATAGGGCGCGCACCCATTGCTTTTTAGCGGGGTAGTCAAGACCGGTTCCGACAATGCAGCCAGAGTTATTCCTGCCCTCAATCAACGTCCCTGCTTTGTGCTCGTGCGCAAGATTATGACATCAAAGATAAGATGGAGCACAAAGGCGGTACGAAGAGACCCCCCCCCTTTTACCGGTAATACCGGTTGTTCATCATATCCGCTCAGCTTTCAGTGACTGTCCAGAGTGCAGTGGGTGAAGCGCAGTCCTCAGGAGCCGGTACTTCAACCCCTGCCCCAGTGGCATCGCACACAACACGATGTAGCCGCAAACCTCAATTACCCAGCAAAACTTTCCTTTTCCTATTCCTCTTGGAACATTTTCCTCCTCCTTGACCAAGGCGAAGGACACCTCCTCCAACCAAGCACGGGGCGGCCAGAGATGAGAAGAGAGAAGCAGACTTTCTTTTCTCTCTCTGTTCTTCCTTGAATGGGACGACCCAGGCTTTTGGCTTCTGTCTAAGAACAGTTGGTGGGACAGAGTTTAGCTCTCTCCAAAATCAAGGGCGTCGCCGACGATTTCTCTCCAATACCACTAGTTCAGGTGGGCCTGAAGGCGGCGGCGGCGGGCGGCGGACGCCGCCACCGGCACCGCGTCCGTCCCCCTCGGCAACGGCGAATGTATCTCTCTCCCTCTTTCTCTCTCCGAGCGCACGCGCTCATCTGAACAACGAGCACGTTTTCCTCAGTCACTTCCCAGTCGCCGCGCGATCGGGGAGGAAACGGTGACGCTCAAACGTCCTGGACTTCATTAACAGACCTGACACTGGCCTCCGGTGTCGTCCGAGACCAAAGCGGACGAGTAGAGAGACGTGTGTGAGGCCAGAGCAGCCTCGACATTGCCCTCAATGGAGTGAGGCTGAAGGCGCGCCGGATGACGGACAACTGTCATGCGTGCGACCCCAAGAGGCGCCGCTCAACTTTGCTCCGACAGACGCGTCGTGTGAATAAAAGTTGGCGTGTGTGAACGAGGACTCGACTTCATCTGCCCAAGACTTGGTGAGTGCAGCCAGGGTGCGAGATTCCCTCAAAGCAGAAGCTTGACATCGAGATAGACCCATAGATTGACTCAGGGGTGAAAGCCGCCCGAAAGGTAGTCTTCTCTTTAAGAGACCACCTATGGTGGCCACTTCACATGCTCTCGAGGTCGCTGATGCTGCGGCCTCTTCAATCAAAGGGAGGGAGGGAGAGAGACAAACATGCATGCTGAGAAGACTTGATACCCTCCAACTCGTTCTTTTCTTCTTGTTTTCTGTCTTTCCAATGCTTTCCACGTCGATCCTCGTTTTTTTGTGGATCGATGATGCACATTCTCCTGTTGAGGATTTCCTCGGAGGTGCTGTGTGCACCATAAATTTCCATGTAGAGAAGATCCTTTGTCCATCCTACTATTGTGCTGTATCAGCGTCCTATACTTGTAGCAGAGGCAGAAGCAGAACAGACTACGTGTATGAATTTCTCATTTTCTTCCTTTTTAGAAGCCCGGAAAATATTGGCCCAGGCGCTTTCTTTTCGTGATACACCTGGTCTCTCCGGGGCTGCGCGGCGGCCGTCAACCAACAATATCCCAGAAGGAGCAAAACTTTTCCAAATTTGAAATTCCTCTTTCTCTCCAAAGAATAAGAGCGAATAAGATGCTGGTTTGCGTGTTCTAGCGTTAGTCCCCCAGGAGAGAAGGAAAAAAAGAAAGAAAGAAAGAAAGAAAGAAAGAAAGAGAGAGAGAGGAACCTAAAACTGCATACATACAAGTGGGATCGCAGCGCAGCGCAGCGCAGCGCAGTGCAGCGCAGCGCGGCGCAGGGCGGTGGCGCTTGGAGAAACACCTACACTGAACCACGTGAAGAAAAAAAAAAACAGACGCTCTCTCATAACACCAGCCGAGAAAGACTGAAAAAGTTGGCGCAAGCACTAACGGCAAATGGTAAAAGAAGCTATATTTACTGTATAGGCCTCCTGCTCCTTTTGCATATCTCAACGTAATTCGGCCTCCGCATTTTGCAGACTTTGCTGCTGCAGTACCTCAATCGTTGGTAGCAGGGCAAAACTTTGAAGGTGGTCCTTTCCTACAGATTTTCCTCGCAGAAAAAAAGGACTGCCTGCTAGTTTCAGCCAAGTGAAAGGATAGAAGAGAGCTGAGAGAAGATTTGTTGGTGCTGCCGCCTCAATTATCACCTTCGATTCCGTAAACACCGCCAGCCACTGGAGGGAGGACAAGTACCCAAACTCATTTCCGACGTCTATTTGCCAGGGAGAAAATCCTTTTCTTCTCAGGAGGGGAGAAATTATGCATGGCAACTAATTTAAAGTCTGATGCCCCAACCGAAGAATAACAATTGGAGACAGACAGATAGTCAGTATCTCTTGTTTGACTTGACACTATTAACATCTCATCATTTGCTTTCAAAAGGGGTGAAAGAAAATCTTAACAAGGAAATTTGGCTCAAGAGCGATTGGAGGAATGAAAGAGATTGAAAGATCTCACAGATGTGAGCTGAGTTGTAAGTTGAGAAAAGGGAAAAGGGAGGGGGGAGGGAAGTCTATACATATAAAGTTAGTAAGGTAGGGTTAGGGCAAGATAGAGGGGGAGAGAGAAGAATTGGCCATTTCACGGTCTCCTACTCATGGGCTTCTTGAGTGGAATTGTGTTGTTGGGAATAACTGCAATTACATCGCACACAAAGAGAAAGGGAAGATCTAGGCTAGGGTCCCCTTTATGTTGGGATGCAAACTCAGCAGCGGTCTGGGTGGTGAACGTGCTGGTGCGCGCAGTGAAAGCAGAAAAGCAAAGCAGAGGATGCACGCAGTGCAGTGCAACATACATGTCAGAACGCACGCAGGATTGTACTATTGAAGACGCTTTGGGAGCGATGTTTATGCGTCCTGGAGATGGTGACAACGCATTTCTACCAAGAGCAAGAACTGCTTGTTTGCTGCAGCGGTTGCCGTTTCCGTGGGGGGGGGGGGGGGGGGGGGGGGGGGGGGGGGGGGGGGGGGGGGGGGGGGGGGGGGGGGGGGGGGGGGGGGGGGGGGGGGGGGGGGGGGGGGGGGGGGGGGGGGG
>JAAUXU010102951.1_pt1 | contig 16166 bp, 12 predicted proteins | sample 7278151 | NCBI WGS metagenome assembly JAAUXU01 (sample SAMN14350113, study PRJNA611818) | marine sediment metagenome | isolation source: surface marine sediment (1.8m) | place: French Polynesia: Moorea | collected 2018-08 | reverse complement strand
TTCTGTAATTTTGTGTTACTTTATTCTGTAATTTTGTGTTACTCTATTCTGTAATTTTGTGTTACTTTATTCTGTAATTTTGTGTTACTCTATTCTGTAATTTTCTATTGATGTACTACTGTGTTTCTGAGTCACTGTACTTCTGTATTGTACTGCATTTCCTCGAACATAAGCCACTCTTATCCTGGAGCTCCGCCTCTGATATAAGCTGTAATATTTTTATGTGTTATATATCATTGCTTTTGCTACTATTATTTAGAGGATCAGCCGGATGGGTGAGTAAACACCCTAATGTGATCCACTTAAGTGTATGCCACTGAATGTTGTATCGATACAATATGATACTTGAATGATATTTTGTGGCATTCATGACTCACACAGGCGGTAATTGCTCCCCTCACAGACTGTAGCCAGTCCTGTTACCTTCCACAGTAATTTTATACAGTTCACAGTATTTCACTCCTAATCTCGTCGTGACGGAGGGTTCGTTCATCACTCCTAAATGGTACGTCTGTCGACTTATCTCGTTGCAAGATTGTCAAATAACGCCTCCGAGGACTTGAGAGCCACTTTGTTCAGTGCAATGGTGCTGCGCTGCAAGCGTCCGTCATTCATGGGACGTTTTACTCTACAAGAAAAGAAACCATAATATGAAAATATAATATATATATTAGGTGTCTATAAAAAATCAACCTATAATATCCAAACACAGTCACTTTTTATTTTCAGACTGTCTGTGAGAGAAATGTGTTGCCAAAATCTGTGATTCCAGCCTCTTTCTGAACGCTTGTAGCATCAGAAGAGGGAAGAAGAACAATGAAATGCGTACTTTGAAATTAAGTTTATGCCAATGGAGATTTGGCCACTAAAGTCTTCTGATATGAATGCACTTGATTATGCCATCTCGACCCATTTGAAGCGTCACGTTCAGTACAGAGAGACGGTTGTGGCAGCTTCAAGGAGCTCAGAAAGTGCTTATTACGCAAGTGGAGTTGGAGTGCACAGCAAGCTGTGAGCCGAGTATTCAATTGCCAAAGCAGATTGATCATGATGGACATGTTGAACGTAAGTGGCATTAGGAGCAAACTAGAGCACCAAGTTGGAGGGACGTAAGTGTTAATATCTGTGAGAAAAACATGTACATTTTGCATCTGACGGAAAGTTTTAAAACGCACTGTACTCCAAATTTTATACAGCGAAGATGCCAGGTTTTGACATCGCTAGAAGTAAAATTTTGTGCTTACGAAGTCAGCTTTCATTCTGAGCAAAAAAAAGGTGCAGCAAGGTTCTCTTCCCCTGCACTGCCAACGTTCAGATAGTCCCCAAAAGATAAGAAAATGTTGCTTTCTTGCAGGCTGCTTGATATCGATGCACTGGTGAGTCAATGAACATAACACTTTCCACAAAAGAAGAGACAAAAATAGCAAAAAAAGATGGTATTTCTCGATCTGGCGGGTTTTGGCAAGACTCAGCTCAAAACAGTCTAGCTCATGGAGGGCATCTGGGCAGAGGTCTGTATGGTCCCGCACATGCAAGACACCTGTCAGGCAGCCTGGGACAGGCTACGATGCATGGCGGAGCCACGTGGTGGCTACATGGAGGGATTTCAGGTATCACTTGCCAAACAGTTCATAGAGAACTCAACGTTCATCACACATCGATGAATAGAAGGTCTGTAAGCTGACCTGGTGCACAAAGAAATTTCACAAGCTTTCCAGTCCTTCCACATAATGCTTTTGATGCAGTTAAACAAGTTATGTAAGCCGGCTTTGTCTTCCTGATGTACGCACGAACGCCCCTAATTCCGATGCACTGTACATTTTAGAACGCAATTCAAGGGTTGTTGAGGTTTTAGCAGACCTGCTATGAATAATGAATCCCACCGTACATACATTCTGCCATCTGAATGACCTCCTACCATACGTTCAGTGCATGTGACATTAATGGAAAGCGGCTAAAAATTGGGTGGAACTCCTCATAAGGATGACTGTTGAAGCTTGTGTCATAACATTTGGAGGTGCAGGTACACTTAAATGCTTGTAATGACTTTGCAAGGAATCGACCAGTGGCAGGAATTATCCCCCAATTAGTGGTAGTGTTGTGAGGCTGCCACAGGCGAAAGGAGTAGCCCTTAAATGGAGGGCTCTGGTGCACTGTGCAATGCCGTTGCTCAAGCTATAAAATGGTAAGAGAGCAGGTAGAAGATCCGCCTAGAAGTGTTCACCAACGAACCAGAAATAGTGCACCACGTAATGTAGAACATAACACTGTTACATTCATTCCGAGGCTTCACCATCTATCAAATGCGCCACTTTTTGCTACAGTGGGTATTTGTTCTAGCCACGCACTCACGGCCAGAGAGCAAGGTTCGATAAAGGTGCGAGCACACGTACATAGCCCTACACACAATGGCATGCCTGAGTATGTAGAATGCATGCGATACAGATACGAAAGAAGTAGACGCTCCGGTTCTGGCTTTGGCTCTATCTCACACGCTCGTGGTCGAGAAGGTTAGGGCAGCTGTGTCCTTGGTCGAAGCCGTCCTCCTCTCTGTTGGAAGGGATCCGAGACAGCAGCAGAAGGAGAAAGCTGCTCTTGGGCTGAAGTACGTACGTTCTGTTAAAATGTTGGTAGAACTGGTGCTGCTATGGGAAATTGCTGCTTCGCTGTATCATCCTCTCAAAGAATGTCAAGCCATCAACTGCGCTCTCGCCCAGACAGACGCCAGCAGGAGCATAATGGAGACGATACATGCATGCACGAAGTGGCGATATTGGAAGACCCTGGGCTGAGCGTGACCAGTGTACTGGGCCTGCTAGGTAATTAATCTCGGAGCTCCTCTTCTCAGGTCCAAGAAGAACTTTCCTAAAGATTGATAACAACGATGTAGTCAAGCTTGACGTTCTTGCTCTCTGAGAGACAGTTCTCGTCTCTCACGGACAGGGTAGGACCCTTTTTTTCGGGTTGCTCAAACAAATAGGAAAAACAACGAACACGTGACAAAAGGAAGCTTATCTGAAGGTACACGCTCACTTAGCCAGAAAGGAGGTCTCGCAATGTCTAGTACGAGTACCGCGATGTGGCACCAATCTAATTCCTGCTGTTTTGAGGACCGAAATCTTTTAGCCACGCCGTGAAGGTAATGATGACTAAAAGAATTAGATTGTTCTCTCACGTAGCACCTGCTTTTACAAAAATTACACGCCATGCCTTTGAGAAAGCGCGAGCTGTGCTTGAGAAACTTCAAATTGTGTGTCATTAGCGTGAAGAGTACGTTTGCGTAGGCCTTATTGCGTGCCTTCTCCTGAAGGCCGTGCCTGGGACGGATTCTTCGGGGTTGCGCCGCTTCGACTCGCCGAAGTCTATAAACAGCCACATCTGACCCATATCTGCAGATCTTAGTGTACTTATGTACTAAGAAGGCCTTTCTCTTCAGTGCCTCCACCAATCCAGTCTTCCTTGTGGACGAACACAGACAGCGAGTGCATGCAATGCAATAACGCCTCGGCTGAGCAGCACACATATTGTTTCACCTTCGCCCGCCCCCCGCTCGTCGTCGGGTGGTTCCGTGCTGAGTACATGTACATATGTGCACGCACTGAGGAGTCAAGGGATCCGGGCGCGCAGAACCCAACAGGCGCAGCCACACAAGAGTCCCGTGCTTGTGCCTCTCTTACTCCGAGCTTTCTACTACTAGGTCCGCTAGCTCTTCTCGCCTTACGTACTCGGTACACAGTTCGTCACAAGACCTGCTGAGAGAAGGACGGCCTGGTGGTCCTGCTCTCCCGATTGGGTGTTGCGGTGGGTGTAGACTGCAGACAAAGAAGATAAATGGGGGTGACTATAATTAAGACCGGATCGGCCTTATTGGACAGAACGACACAGCACCTGTCAACACTTAACCTCTCGTAGGCCTGACTGCGCCCCGACCTTTCCTGCCGTGGATTGGGCCTTGACGGAAGATCACCATCAGCTCAACAATTTACCTTTTTCTGATGCCCCGGACGAGGTAATAGAGCAAAGTGGACGCATTCTTGAGGCTCATGTGGTCACCAATTTGGTCAAGGTGACGCCAACCTAATTCTCCGAGAAGCCTTCACTGCAGTAGGGCAGTGCCAATCAGAAGCGGGGAAACAGCTCGCTCGCTGCCTCTCCTCCACTCGAGTTAGAACTGGTCTCAAGGTGTCAGCCAAAGCTCTGCTACATCTGTATTTGCACTCCAAAATCTTCTGAACGATCGATCAGTGGAGAAGAAGTCTGCTGAAGAAGAGGCATTTACGCTAGTATAGCTGGAAGAAAAACACGCTGTTGCGACAAGGTAGGAAGAGAATCGTCGTAGCTGTACTATGCTTCACTATGGACTGTGCATGGTTGTCCGTGAAAGCGATCTCCGTGACGTTATTAGTCGCTGAGGTGTAAGGAAAGGAAGCTCCAGAAATCCTCAGTAAATCCTGATTCTTCTGTGGGAGGGAAAGGCAGGCTGCGTTGACGCGTTGCTCCTTCTTTTGAGCGGAAAATCTTCGCGGTTTCTTTGTCATATTGCTTGAAAATGGCTTGAAATATGGTGGCCCCGCATTGCTCGAAGCGATAGTCGAGGATAAAACGTTGCGGGGACAACGTGGTGACCATATTTTCGGCTTTTTTTTTAGTTTTCTTTCGTATCTTCGACCTTTCCGAAAAGAAAAAAGAAATCTCTTTTCTCTCACTTAGATTTCAACTTTCCAAAAGGAAATTTTCTCCTCCCTCAAGAAAGTTTGAATCCCACAAGAGAGCAAGCAAGTGCTCGTCAAGGTCACATTTTTGGTTGATAATCGGCTCTGGAAAGTCATGTCATCAAGGCTTACTGCACCAAATGGCTGGGTGCTGGAGGGGGGTGGGAGAAAATTATGGTATAAAATACTTTCAGTGCAGTGGGGGGCTCCTCTTGAGAAATGTGGGCTGGGAATGACCCCCCTCCCATATGAATAGTGCATAACGGCAGGCAATAAAGTCGAAATCCAGAAAATAACCCGTGTCATTCATACTAGCTTTCTTTTGTGGGCGAGAAAACACATAACGAATATCATGCATGAATGTATTTATGTATGTACGAATGAATGCATACTTTGTGTAGCCCACGGATGAGTGTTTAATTCGCAGATCAACATGGCTGACAGCAAAAAGAAGGTTGCAAGCTCTGCACATTCTTCGTCCACGGAGTCCCTGAACTCGATCCCGGTGTCCTCGGATGGCGAGGATCCCTTGGAGTTGAAGAAGGACAAGCCCAAAAAGGAGCCAAAGAAGCGGAGCAAGGAGCGGCGGAGCAACAGCGGGGACAACTCGGCAGAGGCCGCGAGTGGCAAGAAGCCGCCGCCGTTGCCGCCGCGACCAACCAGAGCGTCAACAATTGACTTTACCGAGAGAAAGCAGTCCGTAAAGAGACAGAAGCAGGTGAGGACCATGGCCTTTCACCCAAAACACATATGCCACTGATGTAAATTTCCTTGAATTATGCACGCATTGGCGAAGTCGGTTGTCTGATGGACGAGTGTTCATCAGACACACAGGGTGCGCTCGAATTTGATGGAGAAAGACATCGAATCATAGCTCTTCTACTAGTGCAGGAAATGATGTAAGATTTATTCTTTAATGGAAAGCAAATTGTGTCTCTGTGAAAATTTGGGACTCAGAATCATCTGAAAAAAGTACTTGGTCATGAAAAAAACAAAACAGCTCAGCATTCACCACACTGCACTTCCCAAGAAGAAAGAACTGTGTTCAGAAATGACAAGAGAAAATTTGCCATTTGGTAGATTTATTTGTCACAGTAGACAAGGTTCTTACATCTTCACGCATCATTTCCAGCCAGTCAAGACCTCCAGCACAGTCACGTGTTCAAAAGATCCCTCTACATTGTGAGGTGCTTCCTCTTTGCTCTTTTTCACCTCCGTTTTCTGGAAGGTTATTTGACAAAACAGTTGCAAGCATTTTAAAATCAATTTTAATCATAATCACTGTAAACTTGCGGATGAGAACCGCCCTTGAACAGCAGCCGCCCTCGAATAGTAGCCACACCTTTGAGGTACTTTTAGGAAACGGTGGCCGCCCTTCAATGGTAACTGCACTGCAACATGTGCTCGAACTTTGGGCCCATCGAGTCCAGAGCCTGGATGCAGCTATGCTATAGACCAATAACATCAATCCCACATGAAACGCATATAAATTGATGGTTGACACAGTTCTTGTTTCGTAAGTTTATGGTGATCAAAGTGAAAAGATAAAACGAGTGAAGCTTGAAGTCTGTACTTTAGTCTCATTTTGTGAGGTGTCAGTTTTCAGTAAAAGTTCTTGAAGCCAAAGTAAAAATACTTGGAGAAAAAAGAATGCCCTTGCGTCCAAATCTGGCTTCTGCATGCGTCTTTTCACTGGCTTTAAAGTACTACACAATCTTGTCTTTTCAAGCAAAGTTTTCTTGTATATTAAGCTTAAAAATTCTTGTAATTAATCGGGTCTCTCCAAGTTGCCCAAGCTCCTCAAGTGATCGCACACATTAATCTGGGTTCATTCAACGTGGCGAGATTAACGTTAACTTGCGCACACCCTGAAAATCTCCATGCTGAGCCTGCAGATGTCTGACGAGCGCGAGCACGTGTGGCAAAGTCGCGCCAGAGTAAAGACTGCGCAGTCCAACTCATGTCTACCTTTATTTCTCCAATCGAATGTGTCGTGACTTACCTTACGCAGGTTTCCGGTGAGAAGACTGGCCTGTCCAAGGCCGAGAGCTGCACCTCTGACAATAGGACGATCAGTGAGGAAAATGGCAAGAGAGACGAGGAGAAAGAGGTACGACCAAAAAGCATTGTACGAGGAACGAACAGTACAGGTGAACGGCATTTGGGGGCTGCATTTACGGTTGTCGCACTGCATAGGGTGAACAGACTGTTGAACATCAAGGCGAGGAGGAACCTCCGAAAGGGTGGATAAGCATGTGGCGCTCCACCACCAACACCGTGTATTCGGCCACTTCCTCTGTGACGAGCGCTGTCTCCTCCGCCAAAAACGCAACGGTCAACGCAGCCGTGACCGCCAAAGACGCTACTGTCAACGCTGCTGTCACCGCCAAGGACGCAACTGTCAGCGCCGCTGTCAACGCTAAAGATGCCACCGTCAATGCAGCATTCAAGACCAAAGACGCCACCGTGAGTGCCGCCGTCAAGACCAAAGACGCAACCGTGACCGCTGCAGTCAAGACGAAGGAGGCCACGGTGAGCGCAGCCGATGCTACAGTGAACGCGGCTGTCAGCGCCAAGGACGCTACAGTCAACGCGGCTTCTTCCACCACCAGCGCCGTCTCGGACAAGTTCGCCACCGTCGTCGTACTGGCCAAGAAGGTGAGAGAAACCAGAGTCAGAAAGCTAACCCTTATACTCAATTGTAACTCATGGCTATAAAAGCCGTATAAGCTTATTGAGCTCGCAAAGAACAAACACTTAACAGAGATGCTATTCAGAAGGCGTGAGACCTAAACGAGCCTTTAATAATAATTGCGTTTCATTGAAGGCATTGTCTCTAAAGGCCAGATCTAGCCCCGACACGTGAACAACACTCAAAGTCGTATATATTGACCCTAAAGATCACGAAACAGTGTGCGAGGAGCTCAGATACTTATTGGTTTTGTGTGGGTATCCTATACGGCACGCACGCACGCACATACGTGTGACAAACGCTTCCAAAAGTTTTGGGCGACAAAAGTTTAGACTTCGTCTTACGTAGGCTCTCCTTGCTCGCTACCCAAGCACTGCGGTACAGTGCATGAGCAAGTGCAGGATGACGAGCACTGTTTCAAGTTTGGCAAGTTCGGAAGTTTGCGCGTTTCACTTGAGTAACAGCAACGAAAAATCCGTCACGTAGTACATACAGTTGGTCGTCTGCTGCACGGCGTGCTACGTCATGCTCATCGTTGGCATTGGCGGCAAGGCTCTGCGAACCGACGTGGAAGAGGACATGAGACGTTTGAGTCCTAGGTCAGATAAGTTTCCAATTCCTCACAAGTGAAAGCTGCGTCAAGGCCTCCCTATTTAGTGTCAAAGAAGAGCCAACACCTCTTAAAGAGCCCTCGGGGGTCTTTTATTTGGAGCCGAGGTCTGGAAACATCCTGGCCACTTTCTGTTTTGAGGTCTTCACTTTGGAACGTAATTCAGGCCCCTCTTTCGGCAAATTCCGACGCGGACTTGAGTTTGTCGTTGCAGCTGGTGTTGGCCGTGTTGAGGGCAGACGTCATGCTCGCTGAGAGGTATCAAAGTGCCAAGGTATGCGTGTTATGTGTATACAACAAAAGTACATGCTAAAGCAAACTTTTGAGATCCTGACGCCAACAGGCGTTTTCTCTGCTGTTCAGAAGGGTTACGTACAGCACTATACATAGAAATGAAAAAAAACAGACGTAGGATTTGCTACGTTATAACAAGTGAAAGTGTACCTCAGTCAGCGTACCACAGATGCAACAGGCATGTTATTCGGCGGCACATATTTTGACATTTAGAAATTTGCAAACGCCAGCGTTATTTGCTGCAAATGCAAAATTTACTCCATTTAGAACAAAAACTTAGAAAGTTGTCAAAGGTTACCGGCACCGAGAACAGACTAGAGAAAACTGCACGTATGCGCACAGTGCTGCCCTGATGTGCCGGTATGAGAGCGGTTGGACCACTTCCTAGCGACAGCATGCCAGGACCATAACAAAATGGACCAAAGCCGTTTGTGCATAGTACGTGACGCAGGCATTTTTTAGCGGTTGAGGGAAAAAAGTCCTTCCTGTGCACGCAGCTCTCCGCCACAAAGCACTCGTCATGGCGTAATCAGAGTCCTCCGCTTCTTAGGATTGAAGAGCGAAAATGTCAACAACCTTTTGCTACGTTCATCCCCAAGCTGTACCTTGTAGATGGATGGCAATAGAAGCCTGTGAGCCGAAGTGGCACAGTCGATAATGTTATTGCGTCAATCCCTACTTGGTCGAAGTGTCCGCACTGAGTCACTGCGAGGGCTCCTTCACACGAGCCAAGTGAGGCCAGCTTCACCTGGCGAGCGTGCTCTTATTCGTGAGTCGAGATCATTGTATATGGAAGTTATGGAGACTGTGATACTATACTGAAATGAGATACACGGACTAACATTTGATTAACTGCAGCCGTTATTCATGCATGCATGCAAGGACGACCCTTTCCTCTTGCTATTCGTACACGGCATTGGCTGAATAGTGTTTACTGAAGCTGGTCGACACCTTCAATCTTATATCCGCTTGTTCGCGACCTTGACTACTCTACTGCGTTCTACGCAAGTACGTACTCTATGTACATACTGTACGTACACGAGAAGGTGTGAGTGAGTTAGTCTATTTCTCGTCCTTTCTTATCATCCGAGTAACTAGCGCTTAAACTCGAAACAAGGAGCAAAGTTTCAGATAAGTCCTGTGTGAGCCTCGTCCTGCTCGACGCTGAGTTACTTGCAGGGAAATTTGCAAACTCGTACGTCCGCAAAATATTCCAAGTCCTACTCCTCCTACTCCCAACTACTTCTACTGCGGTGCACGCATTCCAAAGGAAAACTTTGCCTCTACTTTCGGAATCAGGGAAAAAGGAAGGGACGATTTGCCTGGGAAGCAGCTGAGTCCAAAGCTTTCCCTATCTGCTACGCACTTATTACCCGTGTGTACTGACGGCGTAAGCTGTCAACGTAACGTAGTTTCGGAGGCATAAACACTTCTTGGGCAGAAACTGTCACTAGGTCGCCGCCATTCAATTCAGAAGAGCATTTCTTGACCTTCCTCCATTAGCATTTTCTGTAGAACTCCCATTGGAGCTTCCGAAAACTGTTTTCCATCATCGTCAGTAGGAAACTCAATCAGAGCACAAGACTTTTTGCTCGCAGCATGTCTCTAACTTTCTTCATTTTGTAACAATTCAGCTCGTCCTTAGATACAGTATGTGTAAGTCGTATGAGAATATTGATGGTAACCGGAGAGATGTTTAAACAGTGACTCAGAGTGTCCTCACCACGGCAACACCACTGAGAAGGTTGTTTGGAGTAAGTCAGAAAAAGCCAGCTCTTTTTGCCCACAGATCCGGACATATGCACGTACACACGCCTACAATGCCCAAATTGCTTACCCAGAGTGGGTTGGCCATCGTACTGCTCACCAACTGCTTTGTCATCTTCTCTAGGCTGCAAAAGACACTCGCCACAGGATGGGGCCCGCCGCAGATCAGCTGACGTTGATTCACTTCAACGACGTGTACAACGTGGAGAGCCGCGAGCAGGAGCCCGCAGGGGGCGCCGCCCGATTCGCTACTGCTGTCAAAGCTTACGACCACCTCAGCCCCATGATCTTGTTCTCAGGAGACGTGTTTGCTCCTTCTATTAGTGAGTAACGAACTTTTCCATCACGTACGTCTTTTCGTTCATGTTCCTATGGTAGTAGAACTGCAGGTACCTACGTACGTTTCCGTAGCAGCCAATCAAGAGAAGACGTGAAAAATTAGTTCGAAGAACTTCAATCGGTACAGGGTGCATGCAAAGTACTATAGCTTCACAATGACACAACTTCAGCAAGAACAGCCCGGGGTGCTGGAGGATAGACTTGAAGCTGAGCTTGAGCACATTTTGGCTCCTTAGTTTGTGTGGGTACCTGTGATGGGATCAGAACTGCTTGACGTAGGAGCTGGATGCACCCACCACCTGCCGAAGCATCCGCACTTTGCATTGCGTGCTTTTTACTACGTCCAAAACATTGTCCTACGCCTATTTCAGCCTTCTAACCCATCCCATCAGTCAAAAAGGGAAAAAAAGGGGTAAAAAATTTAGAACCTCGCCAAGACCCTCTGGGCCTGTTCAGTGGTGCTTGTCTTGCAAGTGAAACACGAGAACCAGCGAGAGCAGTGCTGACCTTTTGTGAACTTTTTGGCCCCCAGGTCGAGACTGATGTGTTGTTACCAAAAAATACAAAGAAAATTACGTAAATTTTGAGCGAAATTTCTGGTCAAGGACCTCGACAGTGTCCTCACCAATGCGACCCTATACCAGTTTGAACTTTGAAGCTAATTTGAACGCCCCCTGTACGTAATTCCTCAGAAATAACATGGTGTTATGTTCGAGAGGAAGACAATTCCCCGGAGGGAAAGGCCCTGATGGAAGGTCGTCAGGGCAAGAATTATCCCCTGGTGACTTTGACTGTCTGACCGCATTGCGGTCCGCCGGAAAGCAAAATTAAGAAAGGCAGTTCGCAAATTCATCTACGTCTCTGCTGCAAAAAACCCTCTGTTTTCTTGTGTCCTTTCCTTTTCAGTGAGCACCTTCACCAAGGGGGAACAAATGGTGCCTGTCCTCAACAAGTTGGGTGTGCACTGTGCCTGCTACGGAAACCACGATTTCGGTGAGTGCAATGCGATCTTGCTCTTGGAATTGAAACGAGGGAGACGTCAGTCCAGGCAATGGCACAAGGTTGGGAGACCCCAGCACATCCGTCAAAAAACGTCCGATAACTTTCGCATAAGATCGTGGAGCCAGAGTTGTTGACGAGAACCGTACGTTCTGGCGTGCGTGTGCCGAGCATGGAGGCAGATCGTACGCTCAGGGACTTCTGGTACATTGTACCGCAGTGCTTCATCGACAGAGTTTGGCAGAGAGAAATGCTGAAAGTCATGTTTTTGCTAGTGTCGTCTTCTGTAGCATTGAATAGGGCCGAAGTGGAGCCGACGCAGTTTCCATGTCCTGGAAAAATAGAGCGGAAACTAAAGTCCAACAGATGGCGCTGATCTCAGTCCAACTCTGTCTGTATTGCGCAGTGCACAAAACCTTGGACATAGCTTCCACAAGGGCGTCTGCCCGGCTGGAATTTCTGTCCAAGGCTTTGTGCACGACTGCAATTCGAGGCTGGTTCATCCACCAGAAAAGAACAAGGCCAGAAGATCCCGTTGGTGAGATGATTTAGCTCATTCCCATTGGAGATGGATTTTTCGGTGACCAAGAGAAAAATGAAATACAGGTCCATGATGCCTGTCAACTGACAAACTGGGGGCAGGAATACTCATGTAAAATGCTCATTGCTCCCTCCTCATAATCCACGCTAATTGCGCTATCCTCTAGGCTTCCTCATTAACATCTAGGCTGACTCATTACATTCCATGCAGACTCTGTACTAGCATGAAACTCGAAGGTATCATTTTTTATTCTTTCTGTTCTATATAGAGGGCCTGGCTTTCGTTTGCCTCGTGACAGATGTACATTGCTGAGCTGAGGAAGCTTGGCATTCATTCCAAAACCAGGAGTCTTATATTAAAAAGGTCTTGCTCGCGTTCTCTGACCTTTAGCAAAGTCCATTTTGACGGATAATCATACGTGATCCGGTTCCTTTTGAAATTCATTCCTTGTCAATAGTCTGATTTGCCCTCATCATCACCAGATCCAGGTTCTGCGTCGGACGAGCAAACATTCGCCAATTATAATTTTTTCCACTTTACTCGTAGCAAAAGCCTGTTTTTCAAAATGGAAGTTTCATGGTTTATACTTTGGCAGCTTGGTATTGGCTCTGGATCTCTTGGTCTCCGCTCACGCCATGACTTCACCCTGTGCCTCAAACATGTCGGGACATTTAACTTATGAACTGAAGAAGTTGGCAGTACTCTGCAACCCAGTGCTGTGGAACCCAGTTTCTGGTGGATTAGGGCATTCATAAGAAAAACCTGAGTCTCTCGCCCCTTTCGATCTGGTCTAATTCAATTTCGCTCCAGATTTTGGCATCGATGTCCTGTTGGATCACGTGGAGAAGACTAACTTCCCTTGGCTGATGTCCAACGTGGTGGACAACGAGACGGGCAGGCCTCTGGCGGAGGGGAAAGTCACGCATACCCTGGACTGGTGGGGGAGAAAAATAGGACTGGTGAGGACAATGCTCATGCGATGGACATGACAAGTTTTGTGCAGCACGAGTACGTAGCTTTAGGAATGTTCTATATTGCATTTTCTCATACTCATATTCGTACAGACCGTGCGAAGAAGTGCACAGCTAGTGCACTGTACGTCCTACAAAGAGTGAGCACTCAAATTGACTTGGGAGGGAGACGTTTGTCAGTGAGTGGGAATTTCCGGTAAAACAAAAAGCACGGAAATCCACGAGCAACCAGGGCTTTTATATCTGGCAATACTGTCTTTATTTTCCTTTTTGCTCCTTCACCAGAAGAATAAATTAAAGAGCACCTGAATACTTCTTCGCCAGACACCAGGAATGAAGCCTTTCGTCAGCGGCACATGCAGGCGTATTACTTATGTGTGAGCTTAGCATGCATTTGTCGTCTTTGTACGTGCCTGGAGTACAGACCAGGACATCCTACATATCAACCGCAGTCGTCCTTTATGATGAAATACACAGGGCAGCACAGGGGAATCATGCAAAGGGAAAACCCATGGTGGGGATGCTGTCTGAACGCTCTGTACACAATGACAGGCAACTGGGAATTGGGACACACCTTCCAGTTGTCCATATTGTGACAGAAATTTTCATTTCACATAGCGAATTACATGCAAGTTCTGCTGTCACATGGTTTTGGTCGCCTCAAGGCAGTTTTCAACACATGAAAGAGCAGCTATGACTTGAGAATAATACAAGAGTCGTGTGGAAGCCGCACTCACTTTATTCAGCACTGTCCTAATTGATACGGCGAGACGTGGATAAGAACTCTCTTCAGGTTGAAGCGGCTAAATTAAGTTCCTCTCTGGAGTGTCTCCTCTTCCAGATCGGTCTCGTTGAAAAAGAGTGGCTCGACACCTTGGCCACCATCAATCCGTCGGAAGTGACCTACACTGACTTCGTCACAGCCGGCGCCATGCTGGCCAATGAGCTAAAGGAGAAGGGCTGTCACTTTGTGATCGCGCTCACTCACATGAGGACACCGAACGATGAAAGGTACGTTTCAAATGCAGCAACGGGGGCCTTTTCTCCATACCGTTTACGTAGAGACGGGCGAAAAATGCATGTGCAAAATTTCCTAATTTAGGGGGATTCACGAAAACTTGCCCCAATGGCACAGTTCTCAGCAATTGTTGCTGGTCTCGCTTGCTCGCATGACTTATTTAGTGCGAGGACGAGAGGTGGTGCAAAATAAAGTAAAGTAAAGTAGCGCTCCATTTTGCTCCACAATGAGCCCATGATGCACTGCAGCGAAAGGCTATTTGCTTTTTCCTTTCCGTGAAGGCAGTGCCCGATTCTCTAAGAAGATCCGCTCTCTTTTGTTCGCTCTTCAATTCACTCGCTCGCTTTACTCCAGATTGGCTGCCAGCGTCGACGCGATTGACCTGATCCTCGGCGGCCATGATCACGTCTACGAGAAGAAAAAGGTGCGTGCGTAAGTGTAATCGAGTGTCCCCTCCATCCCTGAAGCAGCTGAGGCAATCACTTACTGTCGACACATGAGACTGTTGTCTAAGAATGATTTTTTATTCTCTTTGCTATAGTAGCGAAGCAACTTGCTCCAGCACGTCCACACGCGTGCGGGCGCACTCATTAGGGTGATCTTTGGCAATTTGGGGATATGCACCATTGACATGCACGTGAAACTTTAGGTGAAGTGGAATTGTGACTGAAGTGGCCTTGCAAAGGTAGGCCAGAGGAGAGGGCCAAAAGTCACTTCCCCTATTTTAGATGTGTCTGGGACACCTGACAACGATAAGAAATGTTAATTTCAAGTAGGAATTGACTCGAGTTCCATTTTACGTGAATCCCCGCGTATATTACTGGTGCATTTTCCAAAATTGCCAAAAATCAGGTCAGATGTACCAGGGTGTTCAGGTACTCTCAAGCACCCGAAAGAATCCTCAGGCTGTCTGGTTATGTTGTACCTGCCATGGACTGCTGGAGCTGAAACGAGGCCCCATTAGATAACATGAAAGGAAAATTTACGTGCACGAGAAGGTTATGAGGAGGGTGTCACTGCAACGTGACGGACAAGTGGTCAAGGGGCGTTAGACAAGACACGAGGAGTGACATGGGAAGCCGACAAGGTGTCATAGGAAAACTGACAGGCGTAAAGAGGGGCACAGTTGACCCACACTGCAGCGTCTTCAGATACATAAAGATATCTTTTATCGATCAATGCGTGGAGGTTAGTACTTCGGATGAACGAAATATCCGGTTGGGGCAATTTTCAAGGCGAGCAACGAATTTTTATGGCATGGAAGCTATCGGATATGGCAATTCTTGAAACTGTAATTTTGGATAAAAGCATTTTTTGGCTCAGCTTATCGTAAATTTGAACGAGTTATTCATTCTGTCCCAGTGATTTACCGCTCACTGGTTCCGGAAAAATTTATTCGGAAAAATTTGAACACTGGCTTTTCTCACAAGTACACACCAACACTCCCTGCTTTCCTTAGGTTAGTGGACTTAAAGATACTGCGCTTTCAACAATTCTGTAAGAGGCTCATTTTGCTAGTTAAGTTAACTTTGCCACGAGGAAACTTTGGATAATCGCCTTTTTTCTAGTCTCCCAACCATTTGGCCTCATTTAGTGTGTGCTGTCCGAAGCTAAAGTACTCTGCTTCTATAAACATAGTTACTACAGGCTACAGCCTCTCTATTAAGTGGGAAGCCCTGCACCAATGTTACTTTGGGACCGTGTTTTTACCTGTTAGGTGACTTTTCGTCAAGCCGGGTTGCCGCCAGGCTGTTGGTTGGCCCCGGACGCCGCTTGTAGTGCACGCTGGTGTCTCCAACTAGAGGGTTTCTATGCCAACAGATCTGGTAACTGATTAGCGGCTGAACGGTCTTTTGCCCATTCAAGATATAAAAAATGTTTCGATTAGCTGAATAATTAATAACTCTGGGGCTGCCTGCGAAGTTGTACATTTGTTGCTATGGGGGATAACTGACGCTTCTGAAGATAGAGCAAAAAGAACAAAAGTGTTGTCTCTAACAGCAACTTTGCCGACAAGGTTGCCTGCTCCAAAGGAGCTTCCAGTCCGCGACAGCACTGATAGTAAAGAAGGAATGACATATATCGGCATGTTAACATGTATTAGGAGGGCTAAAAATACCTAAAATGGAAGGGTGTTGGTGTAGCACAATTCATGGGGACTGTTATTCACCTTCAGAACTATTCATAACTGACGCTGAGCATATCCATTCATCACCAATGTCA